>Ga0222696_1000018_pt1 | contig 142461 bp, 113 predicted proteins | sample AntAcemetage1400_FD_179817 | JGI IMG/M metagenome (GOLD analysis project Ga0222696, IMG submission 179817) | Saline water microbial communities from Ace Lake, Antarctica - #1400 | ecosystem: Environmental > Aquatic > Non-marine Saline and Alkaline > Saline | place: Antarctica: Ace Lake... | reverse complement strand
TATCTGAAATTTTATTTGTAATTTTACTCATGAGAAAGTTTGTTTTTGTTGTAGTTAACAGGTTGTAAGATAATAAATTATTACTTACAACCAACAAACTTTCTCATTTTTTTATGAATAATTCAGGTTAAGTAGTTTAAGTACAAAAATTAAAATTATTATGAAAGCCAGTCAAGTAAATGAAATGAGAAATTTGGATCGTAGAGCAATTGATGAATATGGTATTACCCAGGAGATTCTTATGGAAAATGCGGGCCAGGCTGCTTATTTTACCATTTTGAAAGAATTTGGAATTAAAAACAAAAATTTTGTGACTTTTTGTGGCGTAGGCCATAATGGCGGCGACGGATTAGTGGTAACAAGAAAAATTTATTCCAATGGCGGCAAAGTAACTGTTTTTATTTTGGGTGATCGCTCTAAATTCCGGGGCGCTGCAAAGCAAAATTTCGATATCGTCAATAAATTGCAAATTAAAGTAATCGATCTGCAAGACGTTTCATTAGCATTAGAAACAATAAATAAATCTGATGCTATTATCGATTCCATTTTCGGAACAGGCCTTGATCGGGAAGTCAAAGGTAAATATGAAGATGTTATTAACATGATTAATGCAAGCCAAAAGACAGTTTTTAGTATTGATATTCCTTCGGGGATAAATGGAGATACCGGACAGGTAATGGGTACAGCCATTAAGGCAGATTATACTACCACTTTTGGATTACCAAAAATAGGAAACTTGCTTTACCCCGGATTTGACTATGCAGGCAAATTGTATGTTACACATATTTCCTTCCCCCCTGTTATGCAAAATTCTGATCAGTTAAAAATAGCCACTAACGATCCTAAACCCATTCCTGCAAGAGATAAAGATACCCACAAGGGTAGTTATGGGAAAGTACTATTTATTGCCGGATCATCCAACTATCTCGGTGCGCCCTATTTTGCTGCATTATCATTTTTAAAAGCCGGTGGTGGCCTTTCTTATTTAGCAACTCCCGCGAATTTGGTAGCTCCCATTGGGAATAAAGGAAGCGAGATTGTATTTGTACCACAAAAAAACACAACATCAGGCAGCATCAGTCTTAAAAACAAACAGCAGCTTTTAAAATTTTCTGAAAATGTAGATATGGTTGTCATTGGACCGGGATTATCTTTAAATATAGAAACACAAGTCCTGGTGAGAGAGTTAAGTGCTGAAATTAGAAAGCCATTGCTTGTCGATGGAGATGGAATTACCGCTGTTGCAAATGATTGGGAATGCATTAAGAAACGGGAAGCACATACAATTTTAACACCGCATTTAGGAGAAATGGCGAGAATTGTTGGACAAAACATTGAAGATATTTCAAAAAATAAAATCGATGTCCTGCAAAATACAGCTCAGGAGCTTAATGCTACGATTGTCTTGAAAGGGGCACATTCATTGATCGGTTATCCGGATAAGAGCGTTTTTATCAACCTCAGTGGCAATCCGGGAATGGCAACTGCCAGCAGTGGCGATGTTTTGACCGGGACCATCGCTGCTATGCTCGGGCTTGGATTTTCAATTAACGATGCAGTGCGTATGGGTGTTTTTCTGCATGGTTTTGCAGGCGACCTTGCAGCAAAGGACAAAGGAGAAGATGGTCTCATTGCCAGTGATATTATGAATCAGTTGCCTTTTTCTCTGAAAACTTATCGCGAAGAATTTAATTCGATTATAGAAGATTACTATCATAGTATTTATATTATTTAAGACTAAAATGAAAGCATGGATTCTTAAAAATCAAGCGCCAATTGAAAACTTACCGCTTGAACTGAAGGAGGTTCCCCAACCTGAGCCGGGAGCTCGTGATTTGAGAATAAAAAATGTTGCCTGTGGAGTTTGCCGTACCGATATTCATGTAGCTGAAGGTGACCTGCCTCTTAAAAAGTCACCGTTGATTTTAGGCCATGAGATTGTTGGTGTCGTAGATAAAATTGGGGAGCAGGTAAGCAATTTCAATATTGGGGACAAAGTGGGAGTAACCTGGCTTAATAGTACTTGTGATAAGTGTAAATTTTGTCTTTCTGATAGAGAAAATTTATGTCCGAATGCGCATTTCACTGGCTGGGATGCAGATGGTGGTTATGCTGAATTTAGTGTTGTCCCTGATGATTTTGCTTTTCATCTTGGCAAAACACAGTCGTTTGTAGAAATGGCACCACTAATGTGTCCGGGTGTTGCAGGATATCGTGCATTCCGTTTAACAGGGTTGAAGCGGGGAGATAAATTGGGACTCTACGGTTATGGGCCAACTGCCAATTATGTGCTGCAAGTAGCTAAACATAAAAATATTGATGTGTATGTAATTACCCGTAGCGAAAAAAACAAAATATCAGCAACACAAACAGGTGCTGATTGGGTCGGCGGATATGACGACAAAATTCCAGACATGTTGGATGGTGGCATTATCTTTCCACCGGCTGGCAATTTGGTTTCACACGCTTTATCGCAGTTGGACAGTGGGGGCAGGCTTGTATTGGGACCGGTAACAATGACACCAATTGAAATTAAAGACTACAATCTTATCTGGCAGGAACGTTCTGTTATCAGTTTAGCACATATCACCAGACAAGACTGCATCGAATTTCTACAATTAGCTAGTGAAATAAATCTTAAAACGTCTATTGAAGTTTTCCCATTTGAAGATTTGCCGGAAGCATTAATCCGGGTTAAACACGGAAAGGTGCATGGTAATGCCGTAATACAAATTGCAGAAGATGAAACAATTTAGCCTAATTGAAAAACAAGAGTCACTTGAGGTGCTTAATTATCAGATTAGGACTTGTGAAAAATGCGGACTGTCTGTTACTCGAAAACATGCACTTACAGGTGAAGGGGATGTTGATGCACATATCATGTTTGTTGCTCTTTCTCCGGGAGTAAAAGAAGACTCACAAAATCGAATGTTTGTTGGCCCCTCCGGACAGGTATTCAATAAATTGTTATATGCCTCTGGGATTGACAGGAAATTGGTTTTTATGACCAATCTGGTCAAATGTATGTTGCCGAAGAACCGAAAACCTGCTATGAATGAAATAGAATTGTGTGGCCAATTTTTAAACGATGAAATCTCCATCATCCATCCTGAAGTCATCGTGCCTTTAGGTTCTTATGCAACCAGGGCAATTCTAACAAAAAACCATGCTGACCCTCAATCGACAGGAATGAGTTTTGCTAACATAAATGGCAAACTATTATTTTTAAATGGACAAAAAATATTCCCTTTGCCTCATCCCGCATCACTTCTTTACAATCCGTCTTTTGAACCCGATACATTAAAGAAATATAAAAAATTAAAGTTATGTTAAGGATAGTTGTTTGGATAATAATGATTTTTGGCGGTAGTATTTTTGGATATTATCTTGATTATTTGATATTTGAAAATATCCATCAAAATATTATCCTTCATATTGTAAGTTTATTAATTGGTGTTTTTCTGTTGTTCCTTGTAATGAAAATCAGTAAAAATACCGGCAGAACACTTGCTAAATACGGACGAAAAGGTAAATTGAAAAGAATGCAAACTAATATACTTACCAAACAAGGAGTATATAAATATATGAGACATCCAATGCATTTGGGTTTGTTGTTTTTGCCGCTTGCTGTTGCTTTTTTAATAGGGTCGCCTTCATTCATTCTTATTATTGCACCCATAGAAATAATTTTCATGCTGATAATGATCAAGTTTGTTGAGGAACCTGATGCAATTAGAAAATTTGGCGATGAATATTTAGAGTATAAAAATCAAGTTCCGTGGTTTTGTTTTAAAATCAAATGTTTGAAAAAGCTATTAGAAAATGTCCCAAAGAATTATGTATAAGCATCTTTTCGGACCTGTTCCGTCACGCAGATTGGGTATGTCATTGGGAATTGATTTGATACCTAAAAAAGTTTGTTCATTAAACTGTGTTTACTGCGAAGTAGGTAAAACTACTAAACTTACTCTTGATAGAATGGAGTATGTTAAATATGATGAAGTTGTCGCTGAATTAAAACAGTTTATGAGCAGTAATCCTAAAATCGACTATATTACTTTTTCAGGATCTGGAGAACCAACTCTAAATAGTAAGATTGGAGATGTAATGAATTTTATCAAGAAAAATTATCCTGAAATAAAAACCGCAGTTTTGACAAACGGAACTTTGCTTTTTGATAAAAAATTAAGGACTGAACTATTACAGGCTGATGTGATTTTACCTTCATTAGATGCTGCAAGTCAAGCAGTTTTTGAAAAAATTGACAGACCAAACTCAAACCTGAAAATAGGAAACTATATACAGGGTTTAATAGATTTAAGAACAGAATATAAAGGTAAATTTTGGTTAGAAATATTCTTGTTAAAAAACTATAATGATTCAAAAGAAGAATTGAATTTGATTAAAGAAACAATTTTAAAAATTAATCCCGATAGTATTCAGTTAAATACATTAGACCGTCCGGGTACGGTAGCTGGTTTAATTCCTATAACAAAGAATGAAATGCAGGAAATTATTGATTTTTGGGATTTGCCAAATGTTGAAATTATTGCATCTCCACCCGAACGAACAAATATTGAGTCGTATAGAGATGATGTTGAAACAGCAATTTTAGAAACAATTGCCCGCCGCCCATGCACTCTTGATGATTTGCATAATTTTTTAGGCATTCATATTAATGAAATAAATAAATATTTAGGAGCTCTGGAAGCTAATAATAAAATTGGAACTGTTAATCTTGAAAGAGGTGTGTTTTATGAAATAAAACATAAGTAATTTCACTTCTAAAATTAGTAAAATGGGGGAGAACTACATTAAAAATAATTAACCATGCCTAAAACAGAACCTTTTGATAATTATTCCAATGAATATGAGGATTGGTTTATTATCAATAAATATGCTTTCCTGTCGGAATTGAATGCCATTAAAAAAGCTTTACCGGATAATGGAGATGTTGTTGAAGTGGGGATTGGAAGTGGGATTTTTGCTGCACCATTGGGGATTAAAGAAGGAATAGATCCTTCCGAAGCCATGCGTGAAAAAGCGAAAAAAAGGGGTATCAGGGTTATGGATGCTGTTGCAGAAAACCTACCTTACGCTGAAAAGAGTAAAGATGCTGTTTTAATGGTTACGACGATATGTTTTATTGATGATATTTATAAATCATTTCAGGAGGTGCATCGTATTTTAAAAGATGATGGACATTTTATTATTGGATTTGTGGATAAAAACAGCCCGGTTGGTAAATTTTATTTAGAACATAAAGACGAAAATGTTTTTTATAAAGATGCTATATTTTGGGGGACAGAAGAATTATACGAAATATTAGAGGATACTGGATTTAAGCTTAATAATACATATCAAACTGTTTTTGGAAAAATTGAAGAAATAAATAAAGTACAAAAGGTATCGGTCGGTTATGGGCAAGGTGGTTTTGTTGTGATAAAAGCTCAAAAAATATGATGGAACCAATTTATAAAATATTTTCAAGTACCTTGATGATTACTGGTTTTATATTTGTAATGATGCTGATTATTGAATATGTGAATGTTCAGTCGAGGGGAATCTGGCAAAAAAGCTTTACAGGAAACAAGTGGCGGCAATACCTGGTTGCCGGTATTTTGGGTGTCATCCCGGGATGCCTCGGAGCATTTACAATTGTTGCCCTGTTCTCGCACCGCCTGGTTTCTTTCGGGGCATTGGTCACTGCCATGATTGCTACCAGTGGCGACGAAGCCTTTGTGATGTTTGCCATGTTCCCACAAAAGGCAGCTTTTTTAACAGTCCTTCTTTTTGTGATTGGCATACTAGCAGGGTATGTAACGGACAAATTATATGTGCCAAAAGGAATCATGGGAAAATTTTCTGAGAAGGATTTACCACTGCATGATGAACCGCAATGCAAGTGTTTTCAGAAAGAGAATTTTTGGAGCTATGTATTCCATCCGACAATGTATCGGCTCATCCTTGACATTATTGTATTGTTGCTTATTTGGGGTGTTATAACCGGAGTATTAGCCGGAGGTGCAAAGATTTGGATGAAAACCACTATTTTGCTTTCTCTTGGTTTTTCCTTTTTTGTTGTGGTAAGCGTTCCTGATCATTTTCTAAAACAACATATTTGGGATCATATTGTAAAAGTGCATATCCCACGAATCTTTTTATGGACATTCGGAACCCTTCTCGCCATTCATTTTTTAATGAATTACATCGACATTCATGCTTGGTTATCAGATAATATGCTCATGGTACTTTTTTTTGCTATTATAATCGGAATCATTCCCGAGTCAGGCCCACATTTGATTTTTGTGACTCTGTTTTTTCAGGGAGCTATTCCTTTTAGTGTGCTTTTGGCAAGTTCAATATCGCAAGATGGACATGGGTCACTTCCTCTGCTTGCAGAATCAAAACGGGGATTCCTGGCTGTAAAGTTGGTAAATATAGTATATGCGCTGATTTTTGGATTGATCGGCTATTTAACAGGTTTTTAGAACGAAAGGATATCAGATATAAAATCGATTGTAAAAAAAATAAATTATGTTACAATTACAAAGCAATTTCATTTTTCCTCCTATTAAACTCGGTTATACCGTAGGAGACGGAAAGGTAACCCAAAAATACCTTGAATTTTACAGGGAAAGAAATAAATACATTGGTGCCATTACACCGGAACCGCTATATATGGATCCAGGCTTGAGAGAACTACCCACCCAACTTGGTATTGATAATGAAAGTAAAATAGAGGGTTTAAAGCTTCTTAACGAGTCCATTCACCGGAATGGGGCTAAATCAATAGCCCACCTGAACCATCCTGGAAGAATGGCCAATCCTAAAATTCCCGGAAATTTCTTTTGGTCATCAACCGATATGGCCTGTGAAAACGGCGGTGCTGCTCCCGAAAAGATGAACCGGGAAATGATGAATTCGGTAATTGAATTGTTTATTGATAGCGCAAAAAGGGCTGTAGCTTCGGGGTTCGATTTGATAGAACTTCAGTTCGGGCATGGCTATTTAATGGCACAATTTATCTCCCCGGCAGTCAACGACAGGGGTGATGAATATGGCGGTAGTTTTGAGAATAGGGTAAAATTTCCTCTTGAGGTTGCAAAAGCAGTCAGGGAAGCAGTTGATATTCCTATCATTGCAAGGATCAGCGGGGATGAAATGATCCCCAATGGCTTTCATATTGTGGAGATGATTAAGCTTTCTCAATTGCTGAAAACTAATGGTATTAATGCAATTCATGTGTCTGCCGGCTCTGTTTGTTCAACTCCCCCCTGGTTTTTTCAGCATATGTTTGTTACAAAAGGTAAAACATGGGAATTTGCCAGGCAAATTAAAGATGAAGTAAATATTCCAATAATATTTGTAGGGCAGATTAATAGAAGAGAAGATATAGAAAATCTTACGAAAAATTATAATGCTGATTACATAGCCATAGGCAGAGCATTAATTGCCGATCCTGATTTTATCGGAAAATGTATAAATAACGTAGAAGGAAATATTCGTCCCTGCCTTGCCTGTGCAGAAGGTTGTTTGGGTGGTGTAAAATCAGGACAAGGTCTTCAATGTCTTGTGAATCCTGAAATTGGAAAAGAAACTGATATTTTTACTTTGGCTGATAAGTCAAAACATTATGCTGTTGTTGGAGGTGGACTGGCAGGAATGGAAGCTGTTTTAACATTGAAGAGAAGAGGCCATCATGTTGATCTTTACGAAAAAAATGAATTAGGCGGACAATTTAACCTGGCCCCGCTTACCCCAAATAAAAAATCTATGGCTGCTTTAGTTCCATACTTTGTAAAAGAATTAAAAGATAATAACATAACGGTTATTTATAAAGAAGCCGTGAAATCAGATTTAATTAATAAATATGATGGAGTAATTATTGCATCAGGCTCTAAACCTGCAAGTATTAAAATACCCGGGTTAGATAAACCTTATTGGGCAGAGATATTGCTTAAAGAAAATTTACCAAAAAATAAAAAAGTATTGATAATTGGGGGAGGTCTTATCGGCGTTGATATAGCAACAGCGTTAATTCCCCTGAACAACCAGGTCATTATTGTTAAAAGAACAACTGATTTTGGAGAAGATATGGAAGCAATTGCTAAAACTCTTTCTTTAAAAATGATGAAAGAAAAAGGGACTGTTTTCAGTGATCATACTTATATTAAAAAAGTAGAAGGCAGAACCGTTTATGCCGACAAAAATGGGAAAAGTATTCAATTCAACGATGTTGACCTAATCGTGGTTTCAACAGGCATGAAGAGTTTTAACCCATTAAAGGATGAATTGGAAAATGAAATCCCGGTTTACATTGTAGGTGATGCAAAAAAGGTGGGAAATGCACTGGATGTTATTCATGGAGCTTACGAACAAACAATAAATTTATAAAATGAAATTAGAACACATCGCATTATCTGTTTCTGATTATAAAGAGATTGAGAAATTTTATACTAATATTCTTGGAATGAAGCAAATAAAAAACTTTGTTTTAAGAAAAGGCCTCGCTGCTAATATTTTCGGGATCAACGAAGAAATTACTGTTTTCCTTCTGCAAAGAGATAAAGTGGTTTTTGAAATATTCATAACAACAGGATACAGAAAGCAAGCATTTGATCATGTCTGTATTTCGCTTAAAAACAGAGAAAAATTTATTAACAAGGTCTTGCTAAACGGATATAAGGTTATACGTATTGAAAGAGAACTTTTTGATTTGATATTTATCAAAGATAAAGATGGAAATATATTCGAAATAAAGGAAATGTAAAATTTTATATAAAACCAGAAAATCATGAATACTTCAAACAGAGTAAATCAAATCAAGAGATCTGCAATCCACGAAATGACGAGATTATCAAAACAATATGATGATGTGGCATTTTTGTCGTGGGCAAAACCAACAACAGGAACCCCAAAACATATCAATGATGCAGTTATTGAAGCTATCAATAAAGGATTGACCGGGGGTTATTCTCAAAGTGAAGGATTACCGGAATTAAGGGAAGAAATTGTAAAAAAACTCAAAAGGGACAATAATATTGATGCCAATATTTCGCAAATAATTGTGACTGTAGGAGCAATTGAAGGATTGGCTGCATCAGTTTTGGCAGTCATTGACCCCGGTGATGAAGTGATCCTTCCTACGCCGACATATTCAACCCATATAACACAGGTTAAGCTTGCATCAGGCATACCTGTTTTAGTTCCTTTGATTGAAGAGGAAAATTTCGCTTTGGATATTGAAGCAATAAAAAAGGCAATTACACCAAGAACGAAAGCAATTATGTTTTGCACCCCAAATAATCCGACAGGAACAGTCTTTCCCGAAAGCACACTTCGTGATTTAGGAAAAATTGCTTTGGAGCACAATCTCACTGTTATAACCGATGAAGCTTATGAGTACTTTACGTTTGAGGATAATAAGCATTTTAGTATGGCCTCAATTCCCGAATTGAGTAAAAATGTAATAAGCAATTATACATTTACCAAAACTTATGCAATGACCGGTTGGCGTATTGGTTATATTCACGCTGATGAAGAAATTTTAACCCAGATCAAGAAAGCACATATACCCCTGGCTATTTGCGCACCCGTAGCTTCGCAATATGCAGCAATTGAAGCCTTAAAAGGTAGTCAGGATTGTATCGAAGAATTCAGCTTGCATTATCTTAAAGCCAGGAACCTGATGTGTGAAAGATTAGATATGTTGGATTCTGTTTTTGAGTATAATAAGCCGGAAGGTTCATATTTAATGTTTCCAAAAATTTTAGACGGACGGGGAAACGACTCAATCACTTTCAGTAAAAATCTGCTAAGCGAGGCCAGGGTTTCGACAACTCCAGGTATAGCTTTCGGACCAACCGGCGAAAATCATATCAGACTTTCATTCTGTGTTCCCGAAGAAATGATAAATAAAGCATTCGATAGAATGGAAAAGTATTTTAGAAAGAACAAACATAAACTATGAAAAAAATAGCCTTACCTGTTAAAAAAAACAAATTAAGTCCGCATTTTGCAAGCAGTCCGCTGTTTAAAATTTTTCTTGTGGAAAATCAGACAATTGTTAAAGAATATTTAATACACATACCTTCCCAATTGTCAGAATCATTAGCTTTTTGGTTAGTAAAAAAAGGTGTTACTGATGTAATCACTAGTGAGATTGAACATAACGAAATTAATTTGTTTAATCAGCATAAAATTAATGTGTTTGTGGGTGTGAAGCTTGAAAACCCTAAAGATTTGGTGCAGGAATATATTGATGGTACACTTGAAACCCATGATAATTTTAAACACTGAAACATTTTTTTAGATTGCTTGCCTTGCATGATGAGTCACTTTGCAAAACATCGATTTTACCGGTTCAAGCCGAGTACTTTTTCATAAACATTAAGATACCCGTCAATCATTTTTTGCCGGCTGAAATTATTTTCTGCCCAATGTCTACAAAATGAACGGTCTATATTTTTGATTTTCGAAAGTGCATCAACAGCTTCATTTACATTGTTTACCAGGAATCCTGTTTTTCCGTCAATGATCAGCTCCGGCATTGAGCCCTTGTTAAACGCCACCACAGGAGTGCCACAACACATACTTTCAACAACACTAAGCCCAAATGGTTCTTCAAAATTTATGGGATGTAAAAGAGCATAAGCCCCGCCAAGTAATTCGTCTCTTTTTGTAGGCCCTGAGTTACCCACATATTCAATATCAGGATCATCGAGGTAAGGGGCTATCTTTTCCTGAAAATAGGGCTCATCCTGAATTAAGCCTGAAATGACCAGTTTTCGTTTAGCCTGTTTAGCAATCTGAATGGCTTCCCACGCTCCTTTATCCTGATGTATCCTGCTAAAGAACAACAGGTAATCACCACCGTTTTGGTTGAATGTAAAATCCTCAACCCGTATACCATTATAAACAGTGGCAATGTAATTAAGTTCCGGGCTGCGATCGGAATTGCTGATAGAAACATAATAATTCCTGTTGTTGTATTTTTTAAAAACAGGAATAATTTTGGGGGAGGAAAAACCGTGAATAGTAGTAACCATAGGTGTATTGATAAGCCGGGTATAGGTGAGTGGCAGGAAATCGTAATTATTATGCAAAATATCAAATTCACCGGCCATCTCCATAAAATGAGCAATGTGTAAACATTCACAAACCTTGGCATCCATTTCGGGGTGTTCTCCGTAAGGCTTATCACAAACGGAATCGAGTTTTCCTTTAGTAAATGAGTCTGCTGTAGCAAACAATGTAACATCCACACCTCTTTCCAGTAGTCCTTCGGCAATATTGGAAGCCACCTGTTCCCATGGGCCGTATTTTCGTGGTGGTGTCCGCCAGCATGCCGGAGATAATATCCCTGCTTTCATGAGTTTATTTTTTAATTTAGATTAATATGGTGGGCGATGATTATTCAAACAAAGGTTAACAAGGTCATCAATTCTTGCAGTTCCTGCACACATTACCGTATCGGCACCTCCCCAATATATTTTCACTGTGCCGTCATCCTCAGGAATAGCTCCACAGCTAAAGACTACATTAGGCACGTACCCTACTCTTTCATAATCCATTTCAGGTTCCAGTATCCATTTGTCCGATACACCCAAAATAACAGATGGATCGTTTAAGTCGTGCAGGCAAACGCCCAGACGGTAAACACTTCCAGCCATAGTTGGAAAAACACCGTGGAAAATATTAAGCCATCCCCTTTGGGTTTTTATGGGAGGAGCACCGGGGCCAACTTTCATCTGATCCCAGTGGTAAGTCATTGGGCTAAGTAAGTGTTTTGCCCCTCCCCAGTGTATCAAGTCAGGAGAATAAGAAATCCACATTGACCACGGATTTAGTTCTGAATGGGGCCTGTCAAGACGGGTATAAAGACCGTTAAATTTTTTAGGAAAGATCACTGTATTCCTGTAGTCAACCTCGCTGATCATAGCCACCCTTTCAACTTTAGTAAAATCTTTGGTTTTGGCAAGGCCGATACGAATGCCGTATTCCGAGTAAGCACTGTAAGTAATCAGGTATTCCCCTTCGATAAAAGTAATCCGCGGATCTTCGATACTAATGGATTCATATATGCTTGCATCTTGATCTTGCGGTGTCATAAAGGGGGTGTCGCTAACAATAAAATCAAATCCATTATGGCTTTCAGCAATACCAAGTATACTGCGCCCGTTATGCAGGTGCGACCTAAAAACCATGATGTACCTTTTGCCCATTTTTACAACTGCAGCATTATGCACTGTTGCTACCTGATATGGAACTTGATCTTTACTTAAAATTGGATTCTTTACGTGGCGTTTTATTATCGACATAGCCTGTTTAATAAATTTTGTAACTTCTTCAATTATGTAAAAGTACAAAATAGAAAGTGTCTTACACAAGTTTTATATAACTAAAAAAAATAAATTTAATTGATCATTACGTAAAAATTGTAAATTTGAAAAATGTTATTGATGCTTATGTTATAAGTATTATTTTTTAAGATATTTAAATTTGAAAGAGAAAAGAAGTATTTACAATGTTACACATCAGAAGTAATGTAAAAGCGATTAAACAAAACATTTCTTTCAGTCCGGATGAGAGCCGTGTAATTGCAAAACGCTTGCATCTTGACGAACTCAGAACGAAAAAAATTATCGAAGACATTTGTAATATCCCAGAAGAAAAAAGTAAAAAGCTTCTGGATGAAATACTTAAAAATTTTAAGCGCCGGCATAAAAACCTAAAAAGAATCTTAAAAAATAATTTTGATAAAATTATAGCTGATTTGGATGGAAATGATTATGACCATTTAAACATTGAAAATAAACTTTTAATAGGAGCCTATTTTACAAATGAATATTCCATTGAAGCGGCAGCCCTTTTTAATCCTTCTATAGTGGCTGATCCTTTTCAAAATCACACAAAACCCGGTGAGCTTAAAGTTATCATCAGTTTCAGGGCAGTGGGTGAAGGGCATATGTCATCTGTGGTATTCCGGAGTGGGATTTTGAATAAACATGGTAATATCAGGATGAATGATATGAGTCATTTGGTTGAAAAGGCCAACTTAATTGAATCTCCGGAATACAATAAGAAGAATTTTATCATGAAAATGAAAGAACTCAATGAGTTTGAGTCCGTTAAAGATATTTTCGATCAGTTACTGAATGATTTTAAACTGAAAGAATTGAATGAAGCTGTTGAACGCTTTAAAAAAAATAGTCAGCTTCGTAAGAATGCAAAACAAGCAATCCAGAGTTTATACTGGCTAGCAAGATCGAATTATGAAATTGAGTTTGATAATTCTACAAATCTTTCGGAAAGGGTGATATTTCCCAGATCACAAACCGACATAAAAGCTATTGAGGATGTTCGCTTCACACCTTTCAATGATAGCAAAGAAAATACAATTTATTGCGGAACTTATACTGCATATAACGGATCTTCCATTTTACCCCAATTGCTGGAAACCAAGGATTTTTACAACTTTAGAATAAGTACACTGACAGGTTCAGGTTCTCAAAATAAGGGGATGGCACTTTTCCCTGAAAAAATCAATGGTAAGTACGCAATGATCTCCCGAAATGATAATGTAAACTTATACATTATGTTTAGTGATAATATCTATCACTGGGAAAATCCGCAATTGTTGCGCGAACCCCGTTATGAATGGGAATTTATTCAAATTGGAAACAGTGGCCCACCTCTTAAGACAGAAAAGGGCTGGCTGGTATTGACCCATGCAGTGGGACCCATGCGAACTTATACGATAGGTGCTATTTTACTTGATTTGAATAATCCTTTAATAATCATCGGGGAAATTAAAGAACCTATTTTGATCCCTAAAGAAAGTGAGCGAAACGGATATGTGCCAAATGTGGTTTATTCCTGCGGAGGCATTATACATAATAGCTATTTGATCCTTCCCTATGCAGCGTCAGATACTCGTTCGGGCATTGTCAAATTTAAACTGAATGATCTTCTTGAAAACATGTCACCTCCCGAAAATTAGTTTATCCATTGCCTCTCATTTGTGTTGCTTCAACTTTTTCATTATATTTTGTTTGCTCTGATAGAGAGCAATTCCTGAATTTTATTAAATTAATTTTGGTTAACTTTGTGCAAACACTTATTTATCGTTATAATTATCTGATTAAAAATTCGTTAAAAAAATAAAAATGTCAGTAACAGTCAAAAGAAAACCCATTGTTTTTTATCCTGATCCAAAGCGAACAATTGCACGGTTTTATTTTACGACCAACGAGAATGCTTTGCAGGTGGTTAATAAAGTACTACAAATGTCTCCTGAGGAAATCTATTTGGAACTTCACCAGGTATTGAGGGATTTTTCAACACGGCATCGCCGTATTACCCAAGTCTTTGAAGTAAATTTTAAGAATGTCCGTCATTTATTTAATAAGCTAAAAATCGACCCCGATTCCTTATCACAGGAAATTAGATTACTAATCGGTTCATATTTTACCCATGAATATTCTATAGAAGCAGCCGCTTATTTTAACCCGTCAATCGTAGAACACCCCGACCAATACGGATTGGGAAAAGGTCAGAAAAGGATTATTCTAAGTTTCAGGGCTACCGGCGAAGGGCATATTTCATCAATTGTATTCAAGCAAGGCATTATAGATGGAAACAATGATTTATATTTTACTGAACCAGGTGTCCTTGAAGAGGTGCCCGAAAACATAAAACGTTCTGTTTATAATAAAAAAGCTTTTATCAAAAAACTGGATGAAATGAACATCCATAAAAATATTGTAGACCTTGTTCTTGATAAATTAAAGGATAAATTCATTTACGGTGAATTGCAGGCAAGTATTAACGAAACGCTGAAGGATATAACTCTAACACCTACCAAAAGGAAAGTAATCCAGGAAATTAACTGGGTTGCCGATTCACATTACGAAATCACATTTTCGTTAGACACAGCACTTTCAGAACGGGTGATCTTCCCCATTTCATACAGCGAAAGTAATGGTATTGAAGATGCCCGCTTTGTGAGGTTTACCGATGATAACGGTGAAATTAATTACTATGCCACTTATACGGCTTACAACGGTTATACCATTCTGCCCAAACTGATCTTGACCAGGGATTTTTATCATTTTAAAGTTTGCCCCCTCAATGGGAAATATGCGCAAAATAAAGATATGGCTCTGTTCCCCAGGAAAATAAAAGGCAAGTATGCTATGGTGGGACGGTATGACGGTGTGAACAATTACATCATGTATTCTGACAACATTAACGTGTGGGAAGAAGCTAAATTATTACAACAACCCCGTTTTCCATGGGAGTTTATCCAAATCGGAAATTGCGGTTCACCTGTTGAAACCAAGGAGGGCTGGCTATTGATCACACATGGCGTAGGACCTATGCGCAAGTATAGCCTGGGTGCCAGCCTTCTTGATCTTAATAATCCGGGGAAAGTTATCGGGCACCTGAAATATCCCTTACTAACACCCAACGAAAAAGAAAGGGAAGGGTATGTTCCAAACGTAATTTACTCCTGCGGATCAATTATTCATAACGAAGAATTGATAATTCCCTATGCCATGTCGGATTATGCTTCCTCATTTGTTACTGTGCCACTTGCTGAACTCCTGGAAGAGTTAAAACATAATCATAACAGATATTGAAAAAACATAAGATAAATATGACGTTAATTGACTAAAAAACTGGAAATAGATGGATTCAAAATTACTAATTATAGCTACATATCCACCACGTGAATGCGGTATAGCAACATTTACAACCGACCTTGTAAATGCCATCAAAAACCAGATGGACGACAGTATTGACATTGAAATATGTGCACTGGAAGACGGATATCAGGGTTTTAATTATCCCGAAGAAGTTAAATATGTACTCGACACAAGGCATCCTGCGCAATATTTTGAGATAGCTCAAAAAATCAACGATGACCATCAAGTGAAAGCTGTAATGATCGAACATGAGTTCGGCCTTTACGATGGGGAATACGGGGACTATCTATTTAATATACTGGATATATTGGGGAAGCCTGCCATCATCACTTTTCACACGGTTTTAACTCATCCTGATGTAAAAAGATTGAACACAGTAAAAGCCCTGGCGGATAAAGCAAATAGATTATTGGTTATGACCAGCAATTCCAGGGAAATATTGATCTCCGATTATAATATATCTGAAGAAAAGATTAAAGTTGTACCTCATGGTACGCATCTCGTTTTATGGAAGCGAAAAGAAAAAGCTAAAAATAAATTTAGTATCAACCACAGGCCAATATTGGCAACTTTTGGACTTTTAGGCAGGGACAAGAGTATTGAAACAGCTATTGATGCCCTTCCCGAAATCAAAAAATCTTTTCCAGATGTCCTCTACCTTGTCCTGGGGAAAACCCATCCCGGTTTAGTAAAGCATGAGGGTGAAAAATACAGGGAGTTTCTTGAAAATAGAGTTGAACAACTTGGCTTAAAAGAAAACGTACAATTTGTTAATCGTTTCCTGGAACTGGATGAATTATTGGATTATCTTAGCATTACCGATATTTACCTTTTCACCTCAAAAAATCCGGAACAAGCAGTGAGCGGTACTTTTGCCTATGCAATGAGCAGCGCCTGCCCAATTATTGCCACATCCATTCCACATGCAAAAGAATTATTGACAGAAGATACAGGCATACTTGTTGACTTTGAAGAACCCCAACAAATTGCCAGAGCAGCGATCAGATTGTTAAAAGATGAAAAACTTCGTGAGTTAATGGGTCGTAATGCTTTTCATAAAACAAGATATACTATCTGGGAAAATGTAGCCAATGAAACTATGGAACTTTTCCGTCCTTTTATTGAGCACTCCAATTTCCGTTACCGTATCCCTCCGGTCAGCCTTAACCATATCGAACACATGACAACCGAAAGAGGTATCATCCAGTTTTCGGATATTGACATTGCAGACATCAGTACGGGTTATACCCTTGATGATAACTCCAGGGCTTTGATTGCTTTATGCATGCATTACGAACTTTTCAAAGAAGCATCTGACCTGAGACTCATAAATATCTATTTAGATTATATTATTTATTGTCAGAAATCAGATGGCAGTTTTATCAATTATGTTGAAGAGGACGGCTCTATTAACATACGGAACAACTTTGAAAACCTTGAGGATGCCAATGGTAGAGTAATTTGGGCACTTGGATATTTTCTTTCGGAAAATATTTTTGAAAAGCCTATGCTTGACAAGGCAAAAAAATGTATGCTAAAAGCGCTGAGAAACATAGAATACATTCACTCTCCCCGCTCCATGGCTTTTATCATCAAAGGCCTGTATTATTACAATCTGAAAAGGGATGATGAAAAACTCATTGAACTTATTCATTTGTTTACAGGCCGTTTACTCGAAAATTTCAATAAAGTTGCGGATAAAAACTGGTACTGGTTCGAGGAATACCTAACCTATGCCAATGCCTTATTACCCGAAGCCATGCTATATGCCTGGAAAGCAACCGGAAACATCAGTTACCATATTATTGCTAAAGCTACTTTCGATTTCCTGTTATCTAAAATTTTTATAGACGATCGGCTTAAAGTGATCTCAAACAACGGATGGTTTCATAAAAGAAGAAAAAACAGGGATGGTTTTGGAGAACAACCCATTGACGTGGCTTATACCATAATGGCGTTGGACCTTTTTTATTCGGATCTTGGTGAGCCGCAATATCTCACCAAACTCAATATTGCTTTCGACTGGTTTATGGGGCTGAACCACCTGAACCAAATCATCTATAACCCTGCTACAGGTGGATGCTACGACGGGCTTGAGAAAGATGGGGTAAACCTGAACCAGGGAGCAGAAAGTACGATATCGTACCTGCTTGCCCGGTTAACTATGGAAAACTATTACAAGAAAAAGAAGCGCAAAACAAGCCATCCGATTTATCATCAGGAACAGTTGAAAAGTCTATTAAAAAACAGGCAGAAAAAATAATTGCCAAATGACATGAAACCGCTTAAAAAATTTATCAACCAAGAACCTTGCAAAAGAATTCGGTATCACTTCTTTTATTTATAATTATTAGATAGATATATTTATAATATGATTATCATTAGGAAATGATTGTATAGAATCCTTACTTGAAATCCCTTGCACATTTACCGACATAATTACGAAAAAGTTCCATGTGAGTTTTAAATACTCATAGGATCCCCATGCCCACAGGTAAAAATAATTTTCCTATTTTTACAGAATCTATTCAATCCCTAAATCAATAAAACCTGATTCCATGAAAAAGATATTTTTTCCAATACTTTTGATATGCCTCATTTCTTTAATTTTTTTCTCATGCAAAAAAGATTGCGAGAGCAATACACCGGATAATTCTATCTACCAATCCTGGGTACGCTTAATAACAGATTCTCAAAATTTAAAGTTCAATGCAGAACTGAAAATACGTCCGGAAAACTCCTATAGCTTTATCGTTCTGGATTCTAATACTACTCATACTAATTCCTATGCTGAATTTAACATACACCACGATACCATGACCATAGTGTTTGACTATGATTGCAATGAAGTTGGCATTTATGAATTTTTGGTATCTGACAACAAACTAAGTTTAATTGCTGTTAATGATTCCTGTGGGCCGCGTATAGCTGCAATACAAGGAATCTGGGATAAAAAATGATTTTCGTTAAAAGTTAATAATAAAATAAAAGTATGGAATTAATCTCTGTGCAACTCCGTGTCTACTCCGTGAAACTCTGTGTAATAGCTTTAAAACTATATCACGGAGAACCACAGAGGATTTGAAAAGAACTTGAATAAGCTTCAAATGATCGTAAAAAAGAAAATAAACAAATCTCAAAAAATCCTCCTGATCATTGCAGGGATATTGATCTTAAAAGTTCGAATGATTCTTTTAAGGCAAAGGGGATGCTCGGTCCGATTCTAGGAATTGCTTTTAATAAAATGACAAAACACCTATTGCTTGCTGAAATTCAAATGGGAGAAATTCATAGTGCATGGTTCAATTTTGCAGCAAATGAAGATGAGTCAAGAGATAAATTAAAGATAAATTATGAAAATCTAAAGATGATGGCATGGAAAACCGATAAGGAGAAAGAGGCAAAATTCCTGACTTTTATTGCAAATAAAGCCATCACAAAACATAACTTACCTGAGGATACTGATTATAGAACCTGAATAATAGCATTCGACAGGTATAAGGAAAAAGGTGTTCCAAACTATTTATGGAAAAGCCTGCAAAGTGGTTTAGTTTCAATTATTGCTCCCATAGCCGATTCTAAAAAGCAAAAAGAAATTAAAAAAGCGGAATCCAAAAAGAAGGAAAAAAGCAAAAGATCTAAATATATCCTTTCAAAAACTTGTTTTTATTTCCAAATGTCACTATTTTTGATGACAATTAGAAATAAATGAAGTATCTTGAATTTAAAAATGCCTTAAAAGAATTTCCTGTATTCAGTTATCAGGACATCAGGAAGTTCAATCCTGATTTTCAGAGAAACAGGCTTTACGAATGGCAATTAAAAGGTTTAATAAAGAAGATCAGGAAAGCTCATTATTATTTTTCTGATCAAAACTTGAATGAAGCATTTTTTAACTTTGTCGCGAACCGTATATACCGACCATCATATATATCACTAGAATCTGCATTTTCATATTATAATCTAATTCCTGAAGCAGTATTCTCTTTTACTTCAGTAAGCACAAAAAAAACTTTTTCACTTGACACGATAATTGGTAATTATGAATACCAAAATATAAAGCCATCGCTCTTTTTTGGTTACAGGCTCGTCAAAATGAAAGAGTTTAATATTAAAATTGCAGAGCCGGAGAAAGCAATACTTGATTATATTTATCTCAGAAAACCCAATGATATCACAACTTTTGAGATGCTCAGATTGAATCTGGAAGTACTTAGTACATTGATCACACTATCTAAGTTGGATGCTTATCTAAAAGTTTACTCTTCAAATGTGATGAATAAAAGAGTTCAATTATTCAAAAAATACATAAATGCTGAGTCTTGAACAGATAAGATCATATTATCCTGAACCGTTAATGGGATTTGAAAGGTATATGTTAAGAGAGTATCTGCAATACAAAATTCTTGAGATATTATTTGACAGTCCTTATTCAAATCAGCTTGTTTTTATGGGAGGAACGGCCCTTCGAATTATTTACGGAAATGAAAGATTTTCGGAAGATCTTGATTTTGATAATTTCGGGCTGACTGAGGAAAATTTCATTGATATTAGCAATATAATTAAAAACAAATTAGAGCTCGAGGGTTACTTTCTAGAAATTCGTAATGTATTTAAAGGTGCATTTCATTGTCTGCTGCGTTTTCCTAAATTACTGCAAGATTATAAACTTACAGGGCATACGGAAGAGAAATTATTCATTAGTCTGGATTCTGAATCACAACATTTTACATTTGACCCACAATGGATAATACTTAATAAATTTGATGTCTTTACGGAAATCGCAGTCATGCCAGCAGATATTTTACTATCCCAGAAAATATTTGCTGTCTTTAATCGTCCAAGAAATAAGGGAAGAGACTTTTATGATATCGTATTTTTGTTAGGGAAAAAAATTAAACCGAATTACAAATATTTGGAACAAAAAATTAATATTGCAACCAGTACCGAATTAAAAAAGAAATTGACTGACAAATTATCTTCAATCGATTTTAATGAAATGTCAGATGATGTACGCCCTTTCCTTTTCAATTCATTGGATGATAAAAAAGTGCTGCTATTCGATAAATATATTTCACAAGTAGATTTTTAACAATAATGTCTGAACCTTCACAGAATAACAAGAAAAAACCAGGCGTTCTTTTACCTCCGGCAGTTGGATATTCATTCAATATTTTGGTTAGGCTGATCAGGGAGAATAAGGTTTCCCTGAGATATTACCCCAGACTTATCATAACATCTCTTATCAATATCATAAATAGACCTTTCAGAGCTTATGAACGGAAGTTTATTAATCCAAAATATAAAGCTCAAAAAATTGAGCAAGACCCAATATTCATTTTAGGACACTGGCGAAGCGGTACAACTCATTTGCATAATATTCTATGCAAGGATGAGCAAATGGCTTTTACTACAACTTTTCAGGGGGTTTTTCCTGATACTCTTTTCAATAAAGCCGGAAGACTTTTATTTGAAGGATTTACAAAACTATTAATTCCCGGAACCCGTAAAGGCGATAATGTAACACTCAATACAAATTATCCCCAGGAAGAAGAGTTTGCCCTGGGAAGCAATGTGTTTTTTTGCTTTTATTATTTCTGGATGTTCCCTCAAAACACTAAAAAATATTTTGATCAATATGTCCTTTTTCAGAATATTTCAGCAAAAAACATAAAAGACTGGAAACAGGATTATACTTTACTGATTAAAAAAGCAATTGCAAATACAAACGGGAAAAAGTTTATCTCAAAAAATCCTCCTAATACCGGTAGAATAAAAGCTATACTGGATATGTTTCCCAATGCCAGGTTTATACATATTTATCGTAACCCGATTGAGGTATTTTTATCGACCAGGCATTTTTATAAAACAATGATGCCACATCTTCAGTTACAATCAATTTCTGAATCTGATCTGGATAATATTATCTTGTCAGTATATAATGAAATGATGCACAAATACCTTGAAGATAAAAACATGATCCCTCAAGACAATTTAATTGAAGTATCGTTTGAGGATCTGGAAAAAAGGCCATTAGATATCATAAAAACAATATATGATAAGTTACATATCCCTGATTTTGAAACAGCGAGGAACTCCTTTGAGAAATACCTGGAAAATTCTAAAGGCTATAAAAAAAATAAGCACCTGGTAAAAAAAGAATTATTGGAAAGCGCTCTTGATGAATGGGATTTTGCCATGAAAGAATGGAATTATGATATTCCTGAAAATGTTGAAATAGTTAAATAATAAATAACCGTTTCGGGTTACGCGTTGCAAGTTGAAGGTTTATATTTTTTTAAACTCGTAACTTGTAACCCGCAACACTAATTATGAAGCACTTAATCTTACTTTTGGGGATTTATGTATTTGGGGTTACCCTAGCCTGGTCGCAGGAGGATTGGAAACTTGTTAAGGACAAGGAAGGGATACAAGTTTATACCCGTAAAACCGATGTTTCGAATTTTGTAGAATTCAGGGGCATAACTTTCATTGACGCACAAGTATCTTCTTTTATCTCAGTAATGCAAGATGCCGGTAATATGACAAACTGGGTATATAGCTTAACTAAAGCACAATTACTCGAAATGCACTCCGACACAATAATGATATATTATGCCGAATCCAAACTCCCCTGGCCTTTTGATAACCGGGATGCCGTATATCGTGACTATTTTGAATGGGATGCGGCTAAACGTACTTTATATGTCCATATTGATTGCCTTACGGAATACCTTGAAGAAAATAAAGGTATTGTTAGAATTCCTTATGCTAAAGGATACTGGAAAGTACAGGAAATTGAGAAAAACAAGTTTAAAGTTATCTTTCAGATGATCGTTGATCCGGGAGGAAGTATTCCTGCCTGGCTCGTTAATGCTTTTGTTGTTGATACACCTTATGAAACTTTGCAAGGTCTGAAAGAAGTTATTAAGGAGGAGAAATATCAGAATGTCGAATTCGGTTTTATTGATTAAAACTCCCAACCAAAACTAGTTTGTATTACATAATCATTTTGGGATGCACCTTCAACAGGTCTGTTGTCGAAATTTTGTGTATATCCAAGTTTTATGTAAAAATCCAGTGGGAGATCATATTTCAGGTCAACCTTAAAATCAAACCTCATTCTTCCCCATTCTGTAATACCGGCATACCATGAAAAGCTTGTGAACAGACTAAAAATCACTAATATCAAACAAGTTGTACTCTGTACTCGCAAATAATTCGAGACTATTTCTTATCTTTGCGTCCAATTTATACATTCTCGCAAAAATATTTTATTCTTATGAAAAAGATAACATTATTATTTGGTATGATTCTAATAGCTGCAACAATATTTGGACAAAGTGGATCAGCTCCACTCTCAAGGGGGCAAAAACAATTAAACTTCGGACTTGGTACCGGTTCCAACGGTTTGCCGGTTTATGCAGGGATAGATTTTGCAGTTCATAATGATGTAACAGTTGGACCTGTAATTAAGCTCAGGATTGATGATGATATTTCATTTGGCTTACTTGCAAGGGGAGATTATCATTTTAACAGTATAATAGGTATTCCCCGTGAGTGGGATTTTTATGCAGGAGCAAGCCTTGGCTTCTTTGGCGGTAATGATTTTGATGTTGATTTTGGTATTCAGGTCGGCGGGCGCTGGTATTGGAGTGATAAATGGGGATTAAACCTTGAGTTTGGTGGAGGAACAGGGTATAGCTCAGCTATTGGAGTAAGTATGAAATTCTAAATCTATGAAAAATAAAATTGCAATTCTTTATGGCTCAATGAGAGAAATGTAATAAAGTGACAAACTTGAAAATATTTCTGCCAAATTACCTTCTTCCCCCTGCTCTTCCTCCACTTGGCCTGGCACCTGTAGATCTTGTTCCGGTTGACCTTGTACTACTGGGTCTCTGGTATTGATGACTCGAACGGTTTTGATTATAGTTTTGTGTCTTCTGCGTACCCCTGTTTCTTGAACTCGCTGCGTTATTCAAGTTATTTCTTTGTTGTTGGCTTGTTGAACGGCTTGTACTTTGATTTGATCTTGAAGGTTGAACATTACGATTTACATCTCTTGATTGTGTCTGGCTTTTGTCACGAGTAGCAGGGGTTGCCTGTCCTGTTTCTCTGGTCTGAGGTCTAGATCCTGTTGATTTTGAGGCATCCTGCCATTGACCACCTTGCCGGCTTTGCCAATTATTACCATCCTTTTTATAAACATTCCCACTCCTGTCGGTATATACATTATTTGCCCTGTTTGCCGATTGAGTAGTTCGTTTGTTTGCAGCCCGGTCGCTGGTAGCAGGTGTTCTACCTCCTGTTTTGGGATTATAGTTTGCTCCACCGGTTCGGGTAACTCCATTTGACCTGTTGCGATAAACATTATTGGATGCAGAAGTTCTCCGGCCTGCATTATATCCTGCCCTGGCACCTGCATGATAGCCATGCCGGTATCCATGATGATAGCCATGTCTGTATCCGGCAGGACCCCAATATCCATAAGAGTGTCGATGATATCCATAAGTCATCCATCCATATGGGCCACCTACTGACATTCCAAATGAAAATCCCCAACCTGAATAAGGATTATAATGAACCCCAAACCCATAAGTTACAGGTCGTGGATAGTAGTATGCCCCATACCAGGGATTATAATAATAACCGGTTCCATAATAAACACATCCTCCATAAACATAAGAATTAACATATCCGGGTGTATATCCAACATAGACCACAGTTGGAGTAACATCATAAATATAAACATACTTAACATTATAAACAGGGCTTTCCGGTGGGATATTCTGAACATCACCAGGAACCTTTGTACTCACTGTCCATGGTCCTACAGCATTGTCAGATTCAAACCATATTGCATCATCACAACAATAATATTTTTTGCTGATCAGAAGAACTGATTTGTCAGTATTTACAGCATATTTCATATTTGTTCCTTCAATTTTCTCAAATTGAGGCTTGCCATCATATTTAACTTCAAGTTTTGCTTCAGAACGATCTACTTCAGCTGTTTGAGGAATCTGGTTCTCAAGAACAGCTTCCTTAGCTTCCTGTGTTCCTGCTACGCTTGCTTTAACTGTTCCCATCTCCGATCCTGATGGAATTTTCGCAAAATCCACAGGCACTTTGTCAGGTTCAATAAATGTCCACTTGTTTGTTGTCATTGATCCTGATGTATACCACCTTCCAGAAACCAGGATATAGTACTGCTGAGAATTAATATCCATAAGAATATCATTTTCGGTATTAGAAACATACAAGAGTGAAGTACCCTCGATTGGGGAAAATTCAGGTTCGCCGTCAGATTGTAGTAACTCAGTGGGCTTAGTTCTGACAAATATTTGTGGAATTACTTTTTTAGTTTCACCCGTCTTTTCAGCATCTCTTTCAGTATCTTCCGCCTCTCCCATCGCTTCATCAGCAATCTTTACCAACTTTTTAGGTGGTTTCTCAGTGTTCTCCCATCCGGTCAAAATTTCATTTGATACAAACCAGTATTCTCCTCCTTTAAGATAATATTCATTCCGTTTCTTATCTTTTGCAATAAAAAACGGTGTGTTAATTACAGTTTGGTAATTTGAATCATCGGTATCCTTTAATTTTGGTTCACCATCTATAAAGATCAGAACTGCAGGAGTAATGGAAAAGATTATCTCCGGAGATTCATTATTCAGGTCTTTCGACATTTTTAATTCCTCTTCATTAACCTCAAGACTTGCTAAGAGATCATCCAGAGACATTTCCATATTCCACTCTGGAATTTCTTTTTCCAGAAAGGCACTAAGCTTTTTTACTTTATCATCTTCCATATCCGGAAACTTAGCTGCAGTAACCTTTACCTTGAGCAAATGCACCTTCCTTGTGTCACGGTCGGTAGATACTGTACATTCAAACCTCATTGCTCCAAAAACAGACTCAGGATTTTCAGTAGTTTTAACTGAAACCGCTGCTCTTGCCTCCAGGTTATTACCGGAAAACTTCTCTACCTGCGGCTGGTAAATAATTACTGTTCCCTTGTCTGATTCTATCTTTCTTGGCCAGCTTGAATGCTTGGCATCGTCATCAGTAGTAAAGGCGACAAAAAAGCCTGATATTGTAAGTGCAATAATGATCAAGCCTAATTTAAAGGATTTAGTTTTTTTCATAATATATATATTTTTAATGCATCATGAATTTATAAGGATAACAAAAGTAGTCCAAATTTTTCAGACAAAGAAAAACAAGTATCAGGCCAGAGTTTATAATTACGGATTAAGTTAATTAACCTGAAACATAGAACTTGAAACCTAAAACAGAGTGGAAATAGCAGGGCCATAATTCAAATTTGTAAATGAAGGGGAAAAGTCTGAAATAAAAAAAATTAACGATAACTTAATATGAAATTACATTATTCAGACTAAATTTGTATGTATCTTATGTTTAATCATTACCAATAATGGCACATATTTCAAGAATTGCATGGAGCAGAGGGCTTTTAGTAAAATATTATTTCCCAGCGAATTACATCACAATCTACTTGCTCTATGCCCTATGCTTTTTTGTAATAATTTGGACTTTATAGACAAACATTATTAAATCTATATGGACATGAAAACACATAAAATTCTATTGGTTGATGATGAAAATGATGTATTGGAATTTATGAGTTATAATTTAAAGAATGAAGGATATGAGGTCTTTACATCAAATAATGGGAGTGATGCTATCATCAAGGCAAAACAAATTCTTCCTCATCTGATTATACTCGATGTTATGATGCCGGATATGGATGGGATAGAGGCATGTACTGAGATAAAGAAGATAGCTGAACTTCAAAAAACATTAATTATATTTTTATCTGCCAGAGGTGAGGATTATTCACAAATTGCCGGTTTTAATGCCGGAGCAGATGATTATCTTACTAAACCTATCAGGCCAAAACTACTTATTAGCCGTATAAATGCACTTCTAAGGAGATATAATAGTGAAGAGAAGGAAAATTTACAAATGACATTTAAAGATTTTATTATCGACAGAGAAAAATATCTTGTACTAAAAAATAATAAAAAAATTATTTTACCAAAAAAAGAGTTTGAGATTCTGATATTATTAACATCAAAACCCGGTAAAGTATTTACAAGAGAAGAAATATTCTCAAGTATTTGGGGAAACGATGTTATAGTAGGTGACAGGACTATTGACGTTCATGTCAGGAAAATCAGGGGAAAATTGGACATTAAAAATATTATTACAGTTAAAGGTGTTGGCTATAAATATGAGGCTTAATAAATTGCTAAATTGTTATATTGTTAAATTGTTTTTATTGATAAGACCCCAATGAAATATTCTAATCCCGGAAAACTCGCAATCAATATTTCAATTCTCATTACAGCATTGTTTGCGATACTCTATTTTGCAACAACTTACTTGTTTTTCAATATCCCATTATTAAAACTCTTTATATCATTATTTATAATAGGAATAGTAATTTTTTTCTCCTCATATTCAATATTTAAATATTCGCTTGAAAATTTTATTTATGAGCGGATAAAAATTATATATAAAACAATATATACTCTCAAATCGTCAAGATCCGACAACAAAAAACCTGATTTCAAAAAAGATGTTTTTGAAAAAATAAATAGTGAGGTTATTGAATGGGGGAAAAATAAAAAAGAAGAAATCGAACAATTAAGAAAGTTAGAAAAATACAGAAGGGAGTATATTGGTAATATTTCTCATGAATTAAAAACTCCCATTTTTAATATACAGGGCTATATCTCAACTTTACTTGAAGGAGGACTTGAAGATAAAAGCATCAATAAAGAATACCTTTTAAGAGCAGAAAAAAGCACGGATAGAATGATTGCTATCGTTGAGGATCTGGAATTAATTTCACAGTTTGAATCCGGGCAAATCAAGTTGAAACTGGGGTCATATGATATTATAAAACTCACAAAGGGAATAATAGAGTCATTCGAGGTAAAGGCCAAAAAATCCGATCATGAAATATATTTTTCCAAAGCATATGAAAACTCAATTATTGTTGAAACAGATAAGGAAAAAATTGAGCAGGTGCTGATAAACCTGATTGAAAATTCGATAAAATATGGTGCTGAGCAAAATGGCAAAACAAAGATAAGTTTCTTTGATATGGATGAACTTGTCCTTATAGAAGTTACTGATAATGGAAGTGGTATCTCACCGGAAGACATCCCTCGCTTATTTGACCGCTTTTTCAGAACCGACAAGGCCAGGACACGTGAGCAAGGCGGTACAGGACTTGGCCTTGCAATTGTAAAACATATTATTGATGCACACAACCAGACTATTAATGTAAGGAGTAGTATTGGAATGGGAACTACATTTGCATTTACCTTGAAGAAAGCCTGATTGCATGCAATATTAAGCTATAAAAGGAGGATTCCTATTAGCAGCTTCCTCAACTTAAACCCGGGTGGTGCTCCCACTGAAAGTGATAAGCACAAAAAAATAATTAATCTTCTTAGAAAAATTATTACTTTTAATAAATATTTAAATAATTCATGAACTCAAAAATCTAATTATGAAAAAGTTAATTTACTTTATTGTATTGCTGTTTTCAATATCATTGATAAATCAGCAATTAAAGGCACAAGTTTATGATGTACTATCAATAGGGCCGGGATATGCTTTGGATGAATATTACAGCCTCGAAAACGGAACCGTTAAAACCATTATCAGGACCGATTGGGATATCGCTTTTTTTACCGATGCTCTGAGTTCGGGTATAAGCATTAATGGTGGAGCAGGAGTTGTTCTTTATACTTATCCTCATAATGATACAAGCACCTGGGCCAACATTGATACTACAGGAATGAGTTCCTGGCCTGAATTGGTGAATTCTGAAAAATCCTGGGAAGAAGGAGCATTTGTACAAAATGCAACAGGTCTTCCTAATGATTATGGCTGGGGAGTATACGATTCAATTAATCAAAACCTGATAGGAGATTCTATTTTTATTATTAAGTTGGTAAATGAAACTTATATGAAATTATGGATTGTTAAAAAACAATCAACTGCAAACATTTATACATTCAGATTTGCTAATCTTAATGGCAGCGGTGAACAAACTATTGACCTGGACTGCTCTCCTTATGTTGACAAAAACTTTATCTATTATTCACTGGAAACCAATACAATCCTTGACAGGGATCCTCCATCTGACAGCTGGGATTTATTATTTACAAAATATAATGCCACACAACCAATCGGTGTGTTTTTTATTGTCACAGGAATTCTGACGAATAAAGGAATTGGGACAATTCGTATGGCAAATGTTGACCCATTAATTGAAGATTGGGGAACACTTACATTTCAAGACAGTTTATCAAATATTGGATTCAACTGGAAGTATTTCGATCTGGGAATGATGCAATATTTCATAGTAGATTCGCTGGTGTATTTTGTGCAGAACTTTACAGGTGATAACTATAAACTTGTGTTTGATTGGTTTGATGGAATGAGTACCGGAAATGCTTATATTACAAAAAAACTCATTATAAATACAGGCTTTGAAGATTTAATTTCATTGAATGAAATCGAGGTATTTCCTAATCCTGCCAGCAATAATATCTCTATAAAAATAAATATGAGTATTGACGAAAGTGACAAAGTTCAGGTTATCGACATACTGGGTCAAGTAGTATACAGTACCAAGCTTAATAATACAGATGGTCTGTTGAAGATATCCACCAGGACATGGAATAGTGGTCTTTATTTTGTCTCGATTCAAAGTGGTGATCAGATCATAACTAAAAAAGTATTAGTTGAAAGAAACTAATGAAAACCACAACTCTTTATATCAAAAACATGGTTTGCCCAAGATGCATTAAAACTGTAGAAGAAGAAATAAAAAAGATTGGGTTTAAAGTAAAACATATTGAATTAGGCAAGGTAGAAGTGAGAGAACAAATCGGGACTGAGACAATAAAAAAGATCGACAAAGTATTAACTGAAAATGGGTTTGAACTTATTTATGATAAAAAGAATCAGATAATTGATAAAATAAAAACTATTATCATAGGAATAATCCATCACGACAGAGAAATCCCAAACAATGTAAATATATCAGATTTCCTTGCAAGAGAGTTAGGCTATGATTATTCTTATCTAAGTAATCTTTTTTCTTCACTTGAAGAAACTACCATTGAAAAATATATTCTTCAACAAAAAACAGAAAAAATTAAAGAGCTGTTAACTTATGATGAGCTCAATTTAACCGAAATATCATATCAACTTGGGTATAGCTCAGTGCAGCATCTATCTAATCAATTTAAAAAAAACACCGGACTTTCTCCATCTCAATACAAAAAACAAAAAGAAAACAAACGAAATCCTTTGGATAAAGTTTAAATCCAAAAAAGATATAAGTCTTTTCCATAATTATATAAAATCATTCTAAATAACTGCATTATTTTTGCCACATGTTTAGAAAGATCACATATATAATTTTAGCCTTTTTATTGTTGACAACAACGTTGGGCTTCACTGTTTCTAAGCATTATTGTGGTTCTGAATTGATTGAAGTTTCTATTAATTCTAAAGCAGAACCATGTTGTGACGATGTTGGAACATCCGGTTGTTGTCGCAATGAAATGGAGTATTATCAACTTAAAGAAGATGTCGTTAGTCCTATTTATTTCGAAAGTATCCAGATTGCAAACTTTGATATTCTTTTCCCTTTAATATTTGATTTTCTTTCAGATGCTTCAAGTGATAATGAAATAGATGTTTTAAATTTCGCTGAATCTCCCCCTCAATTTACAATACAAGCCAAATTATCCTTAATGCAGACATACCTCTGTTAGCCATTTTGTTCAAGTAATATCAATCATTTCCGTGTGCATTCCATAACGGTTAAATTGATCTAGATAAATCTATTATCTAAACTTTAACAAAACATGACATTCAAAAATATAGAGATATGTTAAACAAGATCATCAGATTCTTTTTGGAGAATAAGCTGGTAACCTTTTTGGCCCTAATTATTTTCATTAGCTGGGGGATTGTGAATTCGCCCTTTGGCTGGGATACAGGAATTTTACCTAATGACCCGGTACCCGTTGATGCCATTCCTGACATTGGAGAAAACCAGCAAATAGTTTACACTGAATGGCCCGGGCGATCACCACAGGATATCGAAGACCAGATTTCTTATCCTCTCACAACATCATTACTAGGTATTCCGGGAGTAAAGACTATTCGTAGCAATTCAATATTTGGAGTTTCCAGCATCTATCTCATTTTTGAAGAAGATATTGAATTTTATTGGAGCAGAACGCGAATACTTGAAAAACTCAACTCACTTCCTGCCGGAACCTTGCCTGATGGAGTGACCCCTACACTTGGTCCGGATGCTACAGCTTTAGGACAAGTGTATTGGTACACTTTAGAAGGAAGAAATAAAAACGGTAATCCGAGTGGTGGCTGGGACCCACAGGAATTACGTTCAATTCAGGATTTCTACGTAAAATATTCTTTGACCTCTGCCAAAGGTGTTGCCGAAGTAGCTTCCATTGGCGGATATGTTAAGGAGTACCAGGTAGATATTAACCCCAATGCAATGAAAGCTCACGGAGTTTCAATTGCTCAGATAATGCAAGCGGTTAAAAAAAGTAATCTTGACATCGGAGCAAGAACCATAGAATTCAACCGTGTCGAATACATGATACGGGCACTGGGCTATATTAAGAGTATTGAAGACCTTGAAAAATCAGTTGTCGCAATAAAAAACAATGTCCCGATCCGCTTAAAGGATGTTGCTAAGATCCATTTTGGACCTTCTACCCGCAGGGGTGGCCTTGACAAAGGTGGTGCTGATGCTGTCGGTGGGGTTGTAGTTGCAAGATATGGTGCTAATCCATTGGAAGTAATCAAAAATGTAAAGCAAAAAATTGTCGAGATCAGTACAGGTCTACCTTCCAAAAAACTAGATAATGGCACTATTTCAAAAGTGAGCATAATCCCATTTTATGACCGCTCGGGATTGATCAACGAAACACTTGGCACCCTGGAAGAAGCTTTATCACTGGAAGTGCTTATCAGCATTATTGTAGTACTAATATTGGTTTTCAACCTTAGGGCATCTTTCCTCATTTCAAGTTTATTGCCAATTGGTGTTCTTATGACTTTTATCATTATGAGAAAGTTTGGTGTTGATGCCAATATTGTTGCACTTTCGGGTATTGCTATTGCCATTGGGGTAATGGTTGATGTTGGAGTTGTCTTCACTGAAAATATAATCCGACACACATCTTTACCTCAAAACAAATATGCAAAGGGAAAACAACTACTGGAAATTATTTATGAAGCGACCATTGAAGTTGCTCCTGCAATTATTACTGCAATTGCAACTACCGTAATAAGTTTTATGCCGGTCTTTGCCATGGAAGCCGCTGAAGGCAAACTGTTCAGACCACTGGCTTTTACAAAAACATTCGTAATGCTGTCAGCATTGGTTGTTGGTTTAATGATGATTCCAGCATTGGCACATATCGTATTTTCGATAAAAGTAAATAGTAGAAAAATTCGTCAATACCTGAATATTATTCTTGTTCTTGCAGGTATTTCATTAATCTCCTTTGGGAGTTATTTTATTGGTTTTGCCATAATAGCTTATGGTGTAAATAGTTTTTTTGCGCACCGATGGAAAGAATCGCAGAGAAAATATATAAACTTCATCAATATTGCCATTATTTTGATCGTGGTTGTTCAATTTCTTACGAATAAATGGATGCCACTTGGTGCTCAAAACAGCACATTCAACAATTTTGCATTTGTTGCATTTATTATTGCGTTCATCTTAGGTGTTTTAATATCAATAGTAAAACTGTACACTAAAATTCTGTCATGGGCATTGGCAAATAAATGGAAGTTTTTGATCCTTCCGATTTTTGTTGTACTATTTGGTATAATGTCATGGCAAGGCTTTGGCAAACTCACCGGTTTTATGCCTGATGCTATAAAACAAACTGAAACATGGCAAATTATTAATACAACTTTTCCGGGAATTGGGAAGGAATTTATGCCTTCTCTTGATGAAGGCTCGTTTCTACTAATGCCAACTACAATGCCACATTCAGGTATTGAGGAGAACCTTGAAGTTATCCGATTGCTAGATAAGAAAGTAAATTCAATTCCTGAAGTCGAAAATGTAGTCGGAAAATGGGGACGGGTAAATTCAGCTTTAGACCCAGCACCAGTATCGATGTACGAAAATGTAATCAACTATAAACCGGAATACATTCTTAACGAAAAAGGACATCGCCTGAGATTTAAAGTTGATGATGAGGGAGCTTTTATTCTAAAAGATGGCTCAACTTATAATCCTAAAACAGACGCATTTAAGATAACAGCAAAAGAGCTGTTAATACCTGATCGGAAAGGTGAATATTTCCGTCAATGGCGAAAAAATATTACCTCACCGGATGACATCTGGAATGAAATTGTAAAAAATTCAAATATTCCAGGACTAACTTCTGCACCAAAATTACAGCCTATTCAAACTCGTTTAGTAATGTTGCAAACCGGGATGCGTGCTCCAATGGGAATAAAGGTTTTTGGTCCGGATCTGGAATCTATAGAAAAAGTGGGCTATCGATTAGAAAACCACTTAAAACATGTAGAAGGTGTCGAGCCAAAGTCTGTCTTTGCCGACCGTGTTGTAGGTAAACCTTATCTTGAAATACAAATAAACAGAAATGCTATTGCCCGGTACGGATTGACAATACAAGATTTTCAAAATTATATTAGTTCTGCTATTGGTGGAATGTCCTTAACAACAACTGTTGAAGGGAGGGAGCGCTATCATGTCAGGGTTCGGTATGCACGGGAATACAGAGATAATCCCGAAGACCTGAAAAAAATACTTATACCCACACCTTCAGATGCACAAGTACCATTGGGCGAACTGGCAAGCATTGAATATACCCGTGGTCCGCAATTGATTAAAAGCGAGGATACTTTTCTTGTTGGTTACGTTATATTTGATAAAGAAGAGGGATATGCAGAGCTTAATGTTGTTGAAAACGCACAAAAATATCTTAATGAAAAAGTTAAAGATGGCAGTTTGGAAATACCTTCAGGAGTTAACTACAAATTCACAGGAAACTACGAAAATCAAATAAGAGCGACCAAACGATTACTGATAGTTATTCCAATATCATTGATAATAATATTCTTAATCCTCTACTTTCAGTTCAGATCAGTTATTGGAGCCGGTTTAATCTTTTCAGGAATATTAGTTGCATTCTCCGGTGGCTTCATCATGCTTTGGCTTTACGGACAACCATGGTTTATGAATTTTTCAATTGGAGAGAGCAGTATGCAAAAAATGTTTCAGATAGATACTATAAACCTCAGTGTTGCTGTCTGGGTTGGTTTTATTGCCCTTTTCGGGATAGCCACTGACGATGGAGTTTTGATTAGCACTTATTTAAAGCAAATATTCGACAAAAAAGCAGCTGTTTCAATAAAGGAAGTCAGGGATAATGTTCTGGAGGCAGGAAAGAAAAGAGTACGTCCGGCTATTATGACTACAGCAACAACTCTTATTGCATTGCTTCCTGTTTTAACCTCTACAGGTAAGGGCTCCGACATTATGGTTCCCATGGCCATACCCATTTTTGGAGGGATGGTAATCGCTATACTTAGCATTTTTGTTGTTCCGGTGCTATACAGTATGTGGCAGGAGAAAAAAGTAAAACATTTGTTCCCAAAAGGAATGGAGGATGAAAATGAAAACTAAACTTATTATTATATCGATACTTTTAATGATTGCAGGAGCAGCTCCGGCACAGGAAATTTTAGACAGATACCTCGAAACATCAGCAAAAAACAATCCTGCACTCGAAGCAAAGTTCAATGAATATATGGCTTCACTGGAGCAGGTCACTCAAATTGGGACTTTGCCGGATCCTCAATTGATATTTGGATATTTTATCATACCTGTAGAAACTAAAAATGGTCCGCAACAAGCTAAAATATCTTTTAGCCAAATGTTTCCATGGTTTGGGACACTGGACACAAAAGAAGATATTGCTATTAGCAGGGCAAAAGCCAAATACGAGACTTTTGAAGATGCGAAGTCAAAGCTGTTTTTCGAAGTCAAATCCACCTACTTCAATTTATATTTTATTAACAAGAGTATAGAAATAACAAACGGAAATATCCGCATCCTCAAAACATTCAAGAATCTTGCATTGATCAAGATTGAAGCAGGAAAGGCTTCGGGAGTTGACGAACTAAGAGTGGAAATGGAATTGGCTGACCTGGAAAACAGTCTTGCCTTCTTAAAAGATAATTGGTTTGTTAATGTAGTTAAATTCAATAATTTATTGAATATTGATGATAATAGTCCTGTAGATATCCCTGAAACTCTTTGGACAGATGATCTGGCTTTTTCGCGACAAGCGATCTTAGATAGTTTAAAGTTGAATAATCACCAGGTATTGAATCTCGACTATATGCTTGAATCTTTTCGTAACAAAGAACAGCTTGCAAAAAAAGATGGTACTCCAAATATTTTACTTGGAGCCGACTATATAACTATTGGAGATAATGGTATTTCCAACCAAAGCGGGAAAGATGCACTTTTTGTTAAGCTTGGAGTAACTATTCCTCTTTACAGGAAAAAATATTCTGCAATGGTAAAAGAAGCTGTATTTCTACAACAATCTACCGAAGATAAAAAAGCGGATAAAATAAATACACTGGAAACCATATTTGAAAAAGTCTATAGTGAGTACATGGATGCTAACAGGCGTATTAAATTATTTAAAAAACAATCACAACTAGCTGGAAAAGCTATCAAAATACTTGAAAGTGAATATGCTTTCAATGGTAAAAATTTCGAAGAGATATTAAGGATGGAAAAAAGCCTGTTAAAATACTCATTAAAACTTGAAAAGGCACGAACCGACAAGCAGGCTTCCATTGCATTTATCAATTATTTAACAGGTAAATAAAAATAAAAAGATGAAGACAAATATTTTGAAATCAATAAGCAAAAGAGATGTTTTAATTATTGTTACAACACTAATTATTGGACTGGCAATAGGTAAGATTTTTTTTAGCTCTTCAGAAGAAATTCACGAAAGCCATAATCATACCGAATCGAAAAATGTAATAAAACCCGTTTATACATGCTCTATGCATCCGCAAATTAAGCAAGATGAAGCTGGTCTATGCCCTATTTGTGCAATGGACTTAGTGCCGTTGACCGTTGTTCAATCAGATGTTGATGACACTCCAAATGAAATTCAAATGACAGAGTCGGCAATGAAATTAGCTGATGTTCAAACCGCGATTGTGAAACATGGTGTTCCTGAAAAGTTACTTCACATGCATGGCAAAATAAAAGCAGATGAGCGCAATATTGCTAAACTAACGGCTCGTTTTGGTGGTAGAATTGAAAAGTTGTTTGTAAATTATACAGGTCAAAAGGTAAAGAAGGGACAAAAATTAGGGACAATCTACTCTCCTGATTTAATTACCGCACAACTTGAGTTACTCGAAGCTATAAAATACAAGGAAAGCAATCCTTCATTTTACAAGGCATCACGCAGTAAGCTTAAACTATGGGATTTGACCAATACCCAAATTGATGTAATTGAGAAAAATGATGAACCTAAGCTGTTTTTCGACATTCTTTCCCCAATATCGGGTACTGTAACAAAGAGATATATTGCAATTGGTGACTATGTGAAAGAGGGCTCAGCATTGTTTAAGCTAATCGATTTAAACCGTGTTTGGGTCATGTTCGATGCTTATGAAAGCGATTTACCCTGGATAAAAAAAGGCGATAAAATAGAGTTTACATTACAATCAATACCCGGAAAAACCTTTACAGCGAAAGTTTCATACATTGATCCATTTATTGATGCTACGACAAGAGTGGCTCAGGTGAGAGTTGAAATGGAAAATTCCAATTTGATATTTAAACCTGAGATGTTCGTCAATGGAGTTTTAGAATCTAATTTTACCGAAAATTCTAATGAACTGCTTATCCCTAAATCAGCCATTCTTTGGACAGGTAAACGAGCTGTTGTTTATATTAAGACTCCCAACAGAGAAACTCCTTCATTCATGTATCGTGAGATTGTTCTCGGCCCCGAAGCCGGTAATTTCTATGTTGTCGCCAAAGGATTATCTGAAGGTGAAGAAATTGCAACAAATGGTGTCTTCAAAATTGATGCTTCGGCACAGTTAGCCGGTAAACCCAGCATGATGAATCCCGAAGGAGGAAAAGTATTGACAGGACATAACCATGGTGATAGTCAAATGAGTGATGAAGAAATGAAAACCATGAATTCATTTGATGAAAAAACAAAAACTACTGATTTAATGAATGTTTCCAAAACTTTCAAGAAGCAACTTGGTCAGCTTGTAAACAGCTATGTAAAAATGAAAGATGCTTTTGTTGTTTCTGATGAAAACCTGGTGGAAATCGAAGCTAAAAAAGTTGTTGCCAATCTTGAAAAAGCAAATATGAGCCTCTTAAATGGTGGTGCTCATAACGAATGGATGAGACTTTTACAACCTATACAAGATAATTTAAATGGAATTATAAGTATGAATGGTATTGAAATGAAACGAAGTCATTTTAGTATTGTATCGAATAAACTTACCGAAGCTGTTGATATGTTTGGAATCACAAGTAATCAGCCTGTGTATTTAGAATTTTGCCCAATGGCTTTTGATGATAAAGGAGCATTTTGGATTAGCTCTGATAAAGAAATACAAAACCCCTACTTCGGTGATAAAATGCTGAAATGCGGGGAAGTAAAACGTGAACTGAAATAATAAATTAAATTTTTACATCATGATTATAGTAACAATAACAATTGAAAATCTAAAATGTCAAGGTTGTGCAGCAACCATAAAAAAAGGACTATATAAATTCGATGAAATCAAAAACGTTGATGTAGATGTTGAAAAATCTGTAGTTGATATCACATTCAACGGAGAGGATAGTAACATTGAAAGTTATAAACAAAAGTTAGCCAATCTTGGATATCCTGGAAAAGGAAATAATAACACAATATCTATTGCAAGATCATTTGTAAGCTGTGCAATAGGTAGAGTAAGTAAATAAATAAATTATAAATTTAAAATTGTAAAAAAAATGAAAAAGAATGTTTTTAGTTTAGTAGGATTGTTCCTTATTGGAACAATGACGGTATTTGCACAAAGCAAAACTGAAAAAATCAAAGTATATGGTAGTTGTGGAATGTGCGAAAATCGTATTGAGAAAGCTGCAAAATCAGTTGATGGTGTAACGGCTGCAGATTGGAACCAGGAAACCGGAATACTAAAGTTATCTTATGATGAGTCAAAAACAAACTCTGATAAGGTACAAACGGCTATTGCAAAAGTTGGGCATGATACTGATACTCACAAAGCAAAAGATGAAGTTTATAGCGACCTTCCGGGATGCTGTAAATATGAGCGCCCTGATGAGGCGATTGAGAATAAAAATGACAGGAATCATGTTCATTAAATCAAATGCAAAAGTCTGTCCTTCGGGACAGACTTTTTTTTAACCTTAGCTTTTAAAAAAAATGAAATTAAGTAAAAAAACCATACTCTAAGATGATGACATTAAATTGCACCCAATTGACCCTTACTAGAAGATATAAAGGGGTAAAGATTTAAAAGAAAGAAAAATAGTCTCCATGTTTTTTGTAATTTCACCGATGTTATTAACAGAAAATAATAAAATTGGAGAGAAACAATGAAATCATTTACAATCCAGGAGATAAACAAGATTTTAAAAGGTGAGTTAGTCGGAGGTACCACGCAGCAAATTATTGGGCCTGAACAATTGGAAAAGGCCGGTAATAATCATATAACTTTTGTTGGAAACAAAAAATATGTGCAGCTATGGGAAACTTCTAAAGCGAGTGCAGCTATAGTTGATGAAAGGCTGGATATGGAAGCAGGTGAAAACCGTGCATTGATCAAGGTAAAAAATGCAGATCTGGCCATGGCGAAATTACTGGAAGTCTTCGATCCCGGGCTTCCTACATTTGATGTTGATATCCATCCCACAACAGTTGTACACGAATCAGCCACTATCGGTAAAGAATGTAAAATTGGTGCAGGCTGCTATGTAGGCAAGAATGTTGTATTGGGTGATGCAGTTGTTTTATTTCCTAATGTTACAATTTTTGATGAAACAAAAATTGGCAATAGTACTGTTATATGGTCTGGTACAGTAATTCGTGAACGTTGCGAAATTGGAGCCGGATGTATTTTTCATACCAATGTAAGTATTGGTGCAGATGGCTTTGGATATCGTCCTGCTGAAGATGGCAGGAGACTGGTTAAAATCCCTCAAATCGGAAATGTTGTTATAGGAAATGGCGTTGAGATTGGAGCTAACTCATGCGTTGACCGGGGCAAATTTAGTTCAACAATTATTGGAGATGGCTGTAAAATTGACAATCTAGTACAGATTGCGCACAATTGTGTTATGGGACGTTCATGTATTATGGCTGGCAACAGTGGTCTGGCAGGCTCTGTCACACTGGGCGATGGTGTTATTATTGGTGGAGGTTCATCCATTAAAGATCATATAACCATACATTCAGGTGCTGTAGTTGGTGGAGCTTCCGGTGTGATGAATGATGTTCCAGCCGGCAAAACTGTTTTGGGCTCCCCTGCCCAGGATGCCAGAGAGATGCTCAAACAGTGGGTGGCCCTGCGAAATCTTGTTTAAAATAACATATATGAGAAATGAAATTTTGGAGAACATGGTGTCTCAGCACACTGAAGATTTATTTAACTGGGCATATCATAAAACCTCATCAGCTACAATAGCTGAAGATTTAGTGCAGGAGTCATTTTTAGCAGCAGCTGAGAAAATTGATTTCTTTAAAGCAGAAAGTTCTGCAAAAACATGGCTGTTTTCTATTTTGAACCATAAAATAATTGACTTCTACAGAAAGAAGGTGAACCAACCCATTCCTATTGAGAGTCAAACATTATCAACATTTTTCGACGAAGACGGTAGCTGGCAAGAGACTAAAAAGCCAAAAGAATGGCATGAAGAGGAGATAAATTTGTTGGATGATACAGATTTTCAGATTATTTTAAAACAATGCATGGATGCTCTACCCGAGAAATGGAGCACTTGCGTGAAGTTAAAATATTTATCTGAGAAAAGTGGAGAAGAAATTTGTCAGGAAATAGGAATTTCTCCGACTAATTTTTGGCAGATTGTTCATAGAGCAAAATTAAAGTTAAGGGATTGTATTGAAAATAATTGGTTTGAAAATTAGAATGATATGAAGAAATTAATGCATATTTTATTTCTATCCTGTTTAAAGGCAACTGAACTAATTGAAAAAAACCTTCACTTTAAACTTTCATTCCGTGAAAAAATACAATTAAAATCACATAAAATGATGTGTAAGGCCTGCACCAAATATGAAAAACACAGCATATTCATTGAAAAAGGCATAAGCAATATTCAAAAAAAGAAATCAAGTTCAACAGATACTGAAAAACTAAAAGAAAGTATTATTATCAAGCTTGAGAATTTATACAAAATTTAATATATCCACCCTTATACCTATTACCTTCAAGGTATTTCCCCCTTTTTTGTCAGGTTTTAGATTTTTAACGACTGTTAGAAAAAACCAATCAGTGTATTCTGTGGCTAAAAAAAATCAGCCACTGATTACTCACTAAACTATAATTTTCAAAAGTGTTCATGATATCACTTCGTTAAATTCACAGATTAAGAATTAGCGCATTCGCAACTCAAAAAAATTCAAACCCTGTTAATTATGAAAAGACTTTATCTAATAGTCAGACTGCTTCTGATATTTATACCTGCTTGCGGGCAAAATCCTGCTATTAAACAACTAAGCTCAATGGAGTTTAATAAATTGATAAATAATAGTAAGATAAGCTTACTTGATGTAAGAACTAAACATGAATTTAAAAACGGACATATTGAAAATGCCGGACAATTAAACTATTATGCATTTTCTTTCAGGCAAAAGTTATTATTACTCCCAAAGAACCAGGAAATTTATTTGTACTGCAATACAGGATACCGAAGCAATAGAGCTGCTAATATATTAGTCGAAAACGGATATACAAAAGTTTATAATTTACAACATGGTATTATGGAGTGGAACTTAAAAAACCTCACTGTTATCATTGAACCCGACGCCTGACCTGGATAATAAATTTGAACCTGACCAATATCAAAAACTTATAAATTCAGATTCCCTTGTTTTTATTGATTTTTATGCACCCTGGTGTGGACCTTGTCGAAAAATGATGCCAATGATGGATAGCCTCATGGTTGAATATCATAATCGTATAAAAATAGTGAAGATAAATGCTGATGCAAGTAAGAAACTTATAAAGAACTTAAAAATCCTTGGAGTTCCTTACCTAGTATTTTATCATAAAGGAGAAATATTATTTTCTCAAAATGGAATCATCAACAGAAAAGAATTAGAAGGGATTTTTGATTCTCAAATCAAGAAGTCCGAAGTCAGGCGACTTAAGTCAGAAGAGAGAAGTATGCCATTATTTGAAAAAAAATAAAAAAAATTGTCAGGAATGAGAATGTCTTCGACTCTTAGTTTATAAAGTTTAAATAATAAATAAAAAACTAAAAAAAATGACTTCAAAAAAGAAAAGAATATTTAAGATCATAGCTATAGTTATTATTGCAGGGATGCTGATAGGAGGTGGAACTATTCTATATATGTTCAATATGCCACATCGTAATGTACAAAATTCTGATACTGACTTCTCATTAAATACATCACAGATGCTTGCTGAATATCTTTCAAATGTAAAAGCTGCTAATGAAAAGTATCTTTCTGAAGATGGTGACTCAAAGATCCTGGAAATTACAGGAACAGTTGCATCAATAAGTGAAAATTTCAATGGTCAAAAAGTGGTATTATTGAAAGAAGCTAATGATAAGGCCGGAGTTAATTGTATATTTTTAAAAGAAACAGGAGCAAATGCAGCAAAACTAAAAATTGGTAAGACAACAACAATAAAAGGTTCAATAATGTCGGGAGCGGCATATGATGAAGATCTTGAGCTTTATGAAAATATAATTTTAGATAAATGTGACGTAGTCATAAAGAAATGATGGAAGACAGGAGCCTGAAGCCAGAAGACAAAATTAGAGTTTGTATTCTCAGATATCCTTATTAATCTTCTTCCTTCAGTCTTCATAAATATAAGTATCTAATCGAACATAATTTTTGAACTAAGTAATTAATAACAATTAAATTTAAACAAAATGAAAAAGTTAAATATTTTAATAAGCATTCTGGCACTAGCTGTAACGCTATCAGCCTTTACAGTACCTGAGAGTAAATTTCAAAGTACAAAAACACATGTTAAATTTTTCTCGCATACTGCTGTTGAAGATATAGAAGCCAACAACCATGCAGCTGTAAGCACAATTGACCCTGCAACAGGAGATGTTGTTTTCTCTATACCAATGCAAGGTTTTGAATTTGACATAGCAATGATGCAAAAACATTACAATAGTGATAAATTTTTAGACACAAAAAAGTATCCTAAAGCCAAATTAAAAGCTAAAATCACTAATCTTTCTGAGATCGATTTTTCCAAAGACGGAAGTTATCAGGCCTATATTGAAGGTGAAATAACAATAAAAGGTATTGCTAAACCAATTTCAGAAAAAGGTACAATCATAGTAAAAGGTAATAAGATTAATATTGAAAGTAAGTTTAATATTACTCTTGCCGATCACGGTATTACATTCATAAAAGGAAAACCTGCTTCCAACATTGCTAAAACTGTTGAAGTAAGTGTACAAGCAGAATATCAAACCAAATAAAAATAAGAAATCATGAAGACTATAACAATTATTGCAGCAGCAATCATAATGTTTGCAATTGTTGCGGCACAATCTCCTGGTAAAGAATCATCCGGTGAAACCACTAATGCCACGAAAATTGAATTCAATTCTGCATCATGGGACGAAATCTTAGCACTAGCTAAAAAAGAGAACAAGTCAATATTCCTTGATGTATCAACAAGTTGGTGTGGCTACTGTAAAAGAATGAAGGCCAATGTATTTACTGACACAGAAGTTGCAGAATACTATAACTCCGCTTTTATTAACGTTTCAGTTGATGCTGAACAAGGAGAGGGATTGGAACTGGCAAAAAAATATGGCGTCAGAGGCTATCCAACCTTTGTATTTATCAATGCTGACGGTAGTTTATCAAAACAAATATCAGGATACAAAAGAGCTGAAAAGTTTTTAGCACTTGGTAAAAGTATATCAAACAATGAGTAGCAACAATGAAACTTAAATTTCAAATAATAGCTTTCTTAATAACTGTGTTGATACCGGTTTTATCTCATTCACAAGGATGTAGTGATGCCGGTTTCTGCACAGTTCACTCAATAAAAACAACAGAATCAGCTGACTCTTCTTATATGGGAAAAAATCTGATCAAAACCGGCATCTCAATCGGTTCGGCGCAGTACAATGTTATGATCATTTCGCCTTATATTGAATACAGTAGAATCATAAACGAGAAGATAACGACAACTATAAAAATGCTGTATTCTGTCCATTATGGCGATATAGCAACAACACAGGCTTTGTCGGATGTGATTGCAACAACTAATTATAAATTATCAGCATCTGTTAATCTTATTGGTGGAATCAAGATTCCATTAAATGCTGCCGATAAGTCTCATAACGGATTAAACCTTCCTATGTCATATCAAACAAGTTTAGGGACAACAGATGTTATTGCAGGTATCAGTTATAAAAAGAAAAACTTATCTCTAACTTTCGCATATCAGCAACCCTTAACACAGAATAAAAACAAATTTTTCATCGAAGATTATCCAACAGATATAATTAACAGCAATTACAAATCCACAAATTCTTATGTTAGAAAGCCGGATGTTCTTTTAAGATTATCCCATAATTGCAATTTCAAAAATAAGAGGATGGTATTGATTTCCAGTATTCTTCCAATATATCATATTGGTGATGATAGTTTTGTTAATAAACAAAATGAAACACAGGACATCATCGGTTCAAAAGGGCTAACACTAAATTTGAATATCTTTTATCAATATAAATTTTCTGACTCCCGAACAATTGAATTTTCGGTAGGAGCTCCGGTTGTTTCAAGAGAAGTTCGCCCAGATGGCTTAAGTCAGTTTGCACTGGGAGTTGAATATTCTATAACTTTTTAGAAATGAAAAATCGATTATTACATATCTTATTTATAGTTTTGTTAAGTATTTTCTTAACATCATTCACTAATAGTATTTATCATAGTTCAGGTTATAATTATTCATTATTTAAAATAGAACGAAGCAAAGACTCGAATGAAATTATATACGATATAAACATTACTCCTTCAGGTAATTTGAATCCTGATAATCCTATTAATGTGTATTGGATAAAGCATACCCATAATAAAAAGATTGAGCCATTAACCTGGATTCAGAAAAAATTTGCTTATGGCCTTAACTTTCTAAGTATTAAAGAAACAGAAGTGAAATTCCGCTTCGTTTCATATAGTAAAAGGGATTTTGTAATAAAGAAAAATGCAAAAGGGAATTATCAGGTTTTCACAAATTCACAAAATAAAGTAGTAATAGTTAACAGAATATACATTCAGATTGATGGAGGAACTTTTTGGATACCTAATATCACGAGAGTTGAATTGCATGCGACGGATTTAAAAACAGGTAAGGAAGTAATTGAAATTATTAAAATATAAAATATCTTGTCATGAATAATGATTTGCCATCTGGTATAAAAAAAATTGCATTAGAGCTAAGTTATTTAAGCAATATTGATAATGATATAGTAACAGAAATTGTTTCAGATGCAAAGTTGTCAGAAAGGGATCTTAGACAGTACATCTCTTTTGAGCACCCTAATAATGAAAGCTATGGAAGAAAATTAATTTTAGATAACGGCAATTTTAAAATTCTCTTAATGTCATGGCGTGCGGGAGATTTTACAGCTATTCACAATCATGGATATTCTGCATGGGGATGTGTTTACTTTTTTGGTGAAGCAAAGCATCGTTTATATGAGATTGAAGACGATGAACTTAAAGTTATTCAAAAAGATAATTTTCATGCTGATCAGATTGCAGCCGTGTGTGATGATTTAACTCACATGATGGGTAACGCAAGCTCAAAGGACTTTATAACACTTCATATATATGGTTCAAATACAAGGAAAAACAATGTATCGGAAGATGCAAAGGTTTATTTACCTGAATTTCAAAAAGTAGTTACAACAATGGGTTCGGCATACCTTAATATGGATAAGAGTTTAGTGTTATCTGAGGAACCGCTCTTGAATATACATCATGATGTTTTAGTAGATTATTTCACTTTGGTAAAGCCCTTTTATGAGCGAAATAAGCGATTTGATATCATTAGAGATTTGGAGAATGCCACGAATGCACGGATAAAAGACGAATACTTACTTCTTCATTCGTACTAGATTATAGCATTCGTGGCTAAATATTTTTATTAAAACTAATATTTATGAATGAACTAAATATACTATCAGAAGCATTTGAGAAGATTAAAAAATATCTTCACAACAATAGCGATAATTCCGAAGCTGTTGTCAAGTTTAAATCCCCTTCTGAGCTACATGAAGTAATTGATTTCCCTGTAAAACAAAACGCTGTTTCTGAGCAGGAATTTCTTGGTTTGCTGGATAAGTATCTTGAATATTCTGTAAAAACAGGAAACAAACAGTTTGTAAATCAATTATTTTCCGGTTTTAATTTTCCGGCATTTATTGGGGAAGTCTTTACAACTCTGGCAAATACTTCGATGTACACATATGAAGTTGCACCGGTTGCTACCATGATTGAAACAGAAATGATAAAGCTGATGAATAGCTATACAGGCTATGATGATGGTGATGGAATTTTCGTGAGTGGGGGTAGTAATGCCAATCTGATCGCAATGTTTTCAGCACGTAATAAAGTTTTTCCTGAAGGACGATTTATTGGTTACGATAGAAATTTAAAGCTAACAGCATTTGTCAACGAACAAGCACATTATTCCTTTGAAACGGCAGCAAATGTTTTAGGGATTGGCGCAAAAAACGTAATAAAAGTCAGAGCCGATAAGAATGGGAAAATTATCCCGGCAGAACTGGACAAAGAGATCAGGGATTCAATCAATCGTGGTGAAAAGCCATTTTTTGTAGTCGCTACATGTGCCACAACTTTACTAGGAGCCTATGACCCGATTGAAGAAATGGATGAAATTTGTAAGACACATGATATCTGGCTGCATGCCGATGGTTCATTTGGCGGTTCTTTAATCCTTAGCGACAATCATCGCCATCTGATGAAAGGTATAGAAAAAACCGATTCATTTGCATGGAATCCACACAAGCTAATGAATATTCCATTAATTTGTTCGGTGCTGTTGCTTAAAAAGCGTGGAGTCTTACAGCACAACATAACTGATATCAATGCCGATTATATTTTTCATGATATTGATATGATTGAGGATCTTGGGACAAAATCTATTCAATGTGGCCGTAAAGTAGATGCTGTTAAATTATGGTTTGCATGGAAATATTTCGGTTTGGAAGGATACAGTAAATGAATAGATAATTTGATTGAGATGGCAAAATATGCCGAGAGTATTGTAAAAGAGAATTCAAAACTTGAACTTTTGGTCTCCCGTCAATCATTTACAGTATGCTTTCGCTATATCTCAGATACCGAAACAGATCTTAACAAATTCAATCTTGAGTTGCGGGAATCGCTTCGGAAAAGTGGAAAGTCCATTGTTAACTATGGATTTATTGATAATATTCTTACAATTCGGTTGATAACTGCTAATGGCGAAATTGAAAAATCAGACATTGATTTATTCTTTAAGAATATAATCGGGCAAGCATGTAAAATAGAAAAGAAGCCAGTATTAGATTATGCTTGATAAAAATCATCATACAGGATTTGCCATTGCCTGGCCGGAAACCTATTGCAAACAACCGGGCTATTGGTACGATAGAATTTTAAATTCCCTTAGAATAAGTGAAAATCATTACTATAAGGTTGGTCATGCAGCTTTGGTTTTAATTGACAGTCAAAACAAGGAATGTCATTATTTTGATTTTGGGAGATATCATACTCCTTTCCAGCATGGAAGAGTTCGTAGTGCCCTTACCGACCATGGCTTGGCATTAAAGACCATTCCGCTAATATCAAAAAATGAGAAGGAAATTGAAAATTTCCGTGATATTTTAACTGAATTGCAGTTAAACCCTGAATGTCACGGCGAAGGTGAATTACATGCTTCATATTGCCATATTAATTTTCAAAAGGCATTTACAATAGCTAATAAATTACAGCAGAAAAGCCCTATTCCATATAGCCCTTTCAAAAATAATGGCAGTAACTGCTCCCGCTTTGTAAATACTTCTATTCTGGCAGGTAAACCAGATTGGAATTATTCATTTATGTTGAAATATTTAGTGCCTTTAACTCCAACACCAATAAACAATGTAAATTCACTAAGTAATATAACAGTAGTATCCAAAATGCTTTCCAGCCTAACTTTTCGCCCGGTTAAAATATATGATAAAAGCATTTTAAGGAGTCTGCTTCCACAACCTGCAAGGCATCCGAATATTCCTGAAACTGCTCAATGGCTAAGTGGAGAAGGTGCAGGATCATGGTTTAATATTAAGTCAGATAACGGCAAATATTTAATCTCACGTTTTAATCAGGATGGAGTATTAGAATGCGAAGGAAAATTTGAAGTTAGTAAAAATGCTGCTTTCAATAAAAATTTACCTTTTAAGTTTATTCATCTCAGTACCTGCAATAAAAACAGGATACAACAGCATAACTCTATTATTGAATTTAAGAGGGTTGGGTAGCTTATTTTAAACTATTCCAAAGTTAAACTTTGGAATAGTTATTCTATCTTTCCTCTCCTTTCAGAAAGTTCTCTTCCTTGATCTTAATACCATTCTTATAAGTTACTCTCAGGACCACCTTTCCTGCTTTATCCCAATAAGTCCATTCGCCATCTTTTATTTTCCCCAGATAATTACCTTCAGCGGATTTCTTCCCGTTCTGGTAATACTCTACCCATTGCCCATCTGGTTTACCATTATTAAAATTCTGCTCTTTATATTTCGCTCCATAAATATCATAAAATACCCAGGAACCGTCTTTCAAGTCATTATTGTATTTTCCTTCTTCCTGCAACTTTCCATTCTTATACCTTCTCACCCATTTACCAACTTTCATCCCTTCAGAAAATTCTCCTTCAAACTCCTTTACCCCATTAATATAATAAAACACTACATAGCCATTTTTTAAACCTTTTGAGTAATTATTTACATATTTTGGTTTACTCGATACATACCATCCCTTCCACTCTCCATCCATTTCTCCTTTTTTAAAATATCCTTCATCTTTTATATTTCCATTCTCGTACCAGCTGATCCATTTCCCATCTTCCTCACCATTAAGAAAACTACCTTCATGATCTTTCTGGCCACTTTCATACCATGTGGTCCACATTTGTGATTTTAGCCCGGCATTGAAATGTCCTTGTTTCCATTTTTCATTAGCTTCGTAATAATATTCCCATAAACCTACCTGCTCTCCTCCTGCAAATTTTCCTTTGCTTCCAACATTTCCGTTTTCATGATAAAAGATCCAGGCACTATCCTGCAGGCCTTCAAACAATTTGCCTTCCATCTCTTTATTTTCATTTTTTTGCCACCATACAGAATAACCATGAGAAAGGTCATTTTTATATGAGCCTTCAAATTGTATTTTTCCATCATCAAACCATGTTCCGCTTGGGCCTTCTTTAATCCCATCTATATAAATTATTGTTTCTTTTAATTGGCTATTTTTGTACCAGAAGTTCCATTCACCATGTCTTTTTGTATCCTTTACGTTTCCTTCAAGTTCTTTCTGGCCATTTTCATACCAGCTTATATTTTTGCCATCGCTTATATTTATTTCGCTCCATTTCTTTCCATCTTTATACCAATAGGTCCATTCCCCTGTTTTTTCTCCTTTTGTATATTTTCCTTCCGACCATTTATTTCCATTCTCATACCAGTATATCCAATTTCCGTCTTTAAGTGAGTCCACAACCATGCCTTCACTTTTCTTCTGTCCGTTGCCCCAGTATTGGGATTCTTGTTCCTGGGCAAACAATGAACTTACAATTACCATCATGGTAAAATACATCAGTATTTTAACAGATATGCTTTTCATAATTAATGTTTTCTTTCTGTGGTATAAACAACTAATTTCTCTAATGACGATCGGGACTCGCTATATGGAAAATCACTTAATATTTTCAATGCTCTATCTTTGTATTCAATCATTTTTTTATTCGCATATTCAATACCGCCACTATTATTGACCTTTTTAATCACTTCTGAAACTTTAGCCGGGTTGTTGTTATGATTTTTTATAGTATTGATCACTTTTCTCCGATCAAGATAGCTCAATTCAGAAAGCATAAATATTAAAGGCAGGGTCATCTTTTTTTCTTTAATATCAGCTCCATTTGGCTTTCCGCTTAATCCATCATTACGATAATCAAAAAGGTCGTCTTTAATCTGGAATGCCATTCCAACGTTTTCTCCGAAGCTATGCATTTTGGCAATAACATCTGCAGCGGCTCCTGAGGATGCTGCCCCACAAGCACAACAAGAGGCAATTAGTGAGGCCGTTTTCTTGCGTATTATTTCAAAATATATGTCCTCTTTGATATCCAGTTTCCTTGCTTTCTCAATTTGAAGCAGCTCCCCTTCACTCATTTCACGTGTAGCATTTGAAACAACTTTTAACAAGTCGAAATCCTCGTTATCAAGCGACAACAACAATCCTCGTGAAAGTAAATAATCACCAACAAGAACAGCGATCTTATTTTTCCATAATGCATTAATTGAAAAAAAGCCACGGCGAATATTTGAATCATCCACAACATCATCATGAACAAGGGTGGCGGTATGTAATAATTCAACGAGAGTTGCAGCTCTATATGTCTTATCACTAATCTCCCCGGCAATATCAGCTGCAAAGAACACGAACATAGGCCGCATTTGTTTGCCCTTTCGCTTAATTATATACTTCATGACCTTGTTCAGAAGTGGAACCGGAGTATTGACCGAGTTATTGAAATACTTCTGAAAACTATCAATGTGATTTATAATAGGAGCTTTTATTTCTTTTAGAGTATCCATTGCTTGTAATCATCAAAAGTAAGTAAAATTTTTCCAAATTAATATTCATGATAATTACAGAACTCTGTAATTCTGATATTTCAGTAAAATCAAACCCTAGCTGCTTGTAATAGACCTAATCTCTTTCCATATAAAGCGGGCATCCTCCTTTTTTAATTTGAAATCAGAAAATTTAACCCCTGTAAGTTTCATAAATATGACCATTAAATAAATCATGTTTGCCAGGTATGAAACAGAAGCTGTTAGTGCGGCAGCCATTATTCCATATTTCGGTATAAAAGAAAATCCTAAGATTAAAGTAAATATGAAGCCAATGGACGAACCGATCATATTGTATTTAGGTTTTCCCACTCCGGTGAAATAATGACTGAACATCATAGATATCGCTGTAGCAAGGATCCCTGCTGCCAGTAAAATGAGGATAATTCTCACACTCATAAATTCCTCACCTAAAACTGCTCCATAGAAGGATTCAGGAAGTACAATTAAAACGCCCAGAATAGGAAATGTGAGGGTAAAAGTAAATTTAATAAGTTGAATTGTAATTTTTTTCGCATATAACTCATCTTTGGTGTTTGAGATCCTTGCATATTGAACCATGGCGACACTTTTTCCAACCATCCATACACCTTCTGACAATTGAACGCCAACATTGTAAACTCCTAAGGCAGCCCGGCCTGTAAAAAACTCAATAATATAGTAACTTAACCTATAATTTAGCAGCTGGATAATATTTGCTGACTGGGTAAATTTCCCATATTTAATGATCTGCCTGATGGTTTCACTAACACCTTTTAAATTTGTAAATGAGATGTAGGACCAAATTGAAATTAACCCAAGGATGAAGCCAAGAAAATAACCAATAAATAAGGCATAAATATAAGCAATAATCCCAATAATTTCCTGGTAATAAATAAAATACGCCAGTGACGCAACTGTTGCTATGAGCTGTATGACTGAAATAATATTGTAGATCTGGATTTTCTCTTTTCCTACTAGAATATTATAGTTTACTGTCATCATTGAATGTATAAGGCTTAACAAAAAAACATGGTATGTAAATTCAGGTGGTATAAGATGAAAAAAGCTTAACATGTAAGCGCCAATAATAGAAGTTATGATTGCCCATAAATATGAAGGAACCATAATTTTAAAAATATCCTGCCTGGGGACAAGATAGACCAATGCGGCACCTCCAATATAATTATTAAACAACAGGATAATTGCTATTCCAAGAACAACAAGGCCAATTGTACCTAATCCCTCCTGACCAAAATTATTGGTATTAATCAAAAGAATAACCAGGGTCAATACAGCATTTACTACCCTTGCTAAAGCCGTACTTAAAATATTCTTAAACATGCAACTTTTTACTTAGTTTCCTCCTAAAACGCTGGAAAAACTGATTATAATTGAAAACATAATATTTCCCATCAACGAGTGTAAAATCACCAACAGCAGAGAGTGTGTGGGTTCCTTTGTTAAAAACAGTGTTCTGAAAGGGTTTAATTTCATTTACTTGTACCTCTTTAAAATTTTCAGGTGAAAGTACTAAAACCCTGTTGATTACTGTACTCCCTCCATATGTTTTTGAACAGTTCTGAGCAGGACGGAATAAAGTTCCTCTAATCATAAAAGGCAATCCAGCTGGTCTTGCTGAACGAACATCCGTTTTAACCGGATTGTTCTTATGGGGCTGGTACTCACCTGTCATCTCATCAGCATAATAAATATATAAATGCGTATCTGATAAATGCTTTTTTGTAAAAAACAACCACCACATGTTCTCATACAGGATCAAAGTAGGGTCAACTGCATCCATATCATGTAACAATACAACGTGTTGAATAAAGCTGCCTGATTTTTTATCATATCTGTACAATACAACTTTTGAATCATCAGCACTTTCAGGCATGCAATACGTTTCACCCTGTTCCGTGAAAATGAATGGATATGCCAAATGGTGTGGCTCTTCAATACAATGTTTTTCTTTGATGATTTTTCCGCTTTCAGGTTCAATTTTCACACACGAAATCTTAGCTTGTGCTTCCTTAAAATTATAATTTTCATAAAGGATACGAAAGTTACCATCATCAATAAATCCGAAAGGGTCAGCATAGTAGCTTCCGTAAGGAGGCTTCTGTAGCCACTGAGGCTTTATATTTAGATTGGGTTGCATTAATTCGGAAACAGGTCTGCTTATGATCCCAATATTCCATTTTTCAGCTTTGAACAAGTCATGATAATGAAAAGATATTTTGTTGTAAAATGATTGAAAAATAAACCATAACATCTTTATATTATCAGGATTATGGAATATTTTGGCTGTTGAAGTGCTTGGTTCTAAGTTATCAGGATCAAGAACTCCGTTCTTCAAGTCTTCCGCAACTTGTAAAGGCCATCTGGCCGATTCATAAAGCAATCGGTCCAAATTAGCAGGCCACGAATGATGGATTGTTTTAAAATAACCTTTCCTCAGAACATAACCAGCATCCAACCTGTTTGTTAAGCGTTGTAAAATAGCTCCATTAACATTATCCCTGAAATAAATTTCCCAAAAACCCGGAGGTCCGCCACGGTACTTTTGTTCATCAGCATGATGAAAAGACCATATACCAAACCTGGCTGATTGAAGTATCTCTCCCCTGATAATATTAAATCCAAACCGGAGAACAAAATCAAGCTTATGTGATTTTATCCGCTCAACATCCTGGTCAGTGAAAACTTCAGAAAATCCCCTTTCCTCAACCTGACATCTTATTTTTGGGACACCTTTTAAAGAAGATTCTAATGATACAAGCTGCCTGGAAGCAGGTTTGAAAAAAAACCGGTTATATATCCTGAACAAAAATTTGACATATGGGTAATGCCTTAATCTCTTAACGAAAGGCATTCTTATGTTCGGCCTGTCATCAATGATCAATAAAGAAGGTTCATGACCATAATCAATCAGGTACTGTATAGTTTCGGCTTTCCATTGATGGAAATGATAGCCTGAGCACATGATGCCAAAACGGTAATTATTTATATTATTCCCTTCTCTTCTCACCTGATAAAATATGTGCGTATAAATTAATTAGCTGCTTGGTAATCGCTTCCTTGCTGAATGATTCAACTGCAAATTTCCGAATCTTACTTTTATCATATTCTGAAAAGTGGTCCATCATATGAATTATTTTCTCAAGAAAATCATTTTCATTACCGGGTTCAACAAGTATTCCTGTTTCTTCTTTCACGTATTCAGGAATTCCCCCAACTCTGCTGGAAACAACCGGAATACCACAAGCAAAGGCTTCATTTATCACGACAGGCATATTTTCATAGTTGCTAAATAATATCATAAAGTCAACACTACTAATAATATTGGAAATCTCATCTCCTTCCAAAAGGCCGGTAAAAAAAACATTCTTATTCAGTAAATTAAGTTTGTCAGCTTTATTTTTCATAATCTCAAAATCCATCCCCACACCAACAAAGAAACACTCAAAGTCCTGCCTTATCTCAGATAATCTTGCCAGGGTATTTAGTATCCCGGAAATATTTTTTGATCTGTCCTCAAAGCATGAAACATGAATAAACCTGATCTTATCATGATCTGTATTATTTTTAGATGGCTTAAATTTAGCAGTATCAACAACATTTGGTAAGATTAAATACTTTCTATTCTTTAAGCCGTGGGCGATCATGGCTTGTTTCAGATTATCAGTCACCGTAGTAACAGCCACAGCATTGCGGACAGCCAGTCGGGTCAACATCTTCCTTACTGATCCGTTAAACGTTCCGGTTTCAGGCAAGTACCTCGACCAATGTTCTGTAATCAAATAAGGAATCCCTCTGAAGATCTTAAGTAAGTATGCTATTAGCCCAAGTCTGGTCAACACATGAACATGAACAATGTTGGGTTTGCCAACATTCATCATGATATTTCTATAACCTTTTTCCATGGCAGAAAGAAAGCGAAAAGCCTTTACTAAAGGTGCTATAATAATAGGTGTTTTAGAAGAACATGGTTTATAATAAACCCTCACGGTATAAACCTGATTCTCTGTTTTCAGATCAATAGAATATTTGCTCGATATATCTGTCGCTGCCTGTGCATACAGAACAGAAACCTTGATTGTGTTAGAAATTGCTTCAGCATGGTATTTTATGAACAGTCCGAGCATAGGGTCGTAATGGTTTGGATACCACCGGGGAAGAAACAATACATGTTTATCAGCCAGTTTATTCATAAATACATATTTTTAGCTAAGTTAGTAACTAAACGTGAGCGAAATCAGTTTGTTTCAGAATAATAATAAAAAGCAAATTTAACAAAAGCTTATACATTTAGTGAATTAAGATGTCATATCTTCTAAAGAATTACATAATTATCAAAATTTTTTCAAAAACCCTGATAAACTGTATACTGTTAAGAGTTGACTGATTTATTACTATTTTTGTGAGAATATTAGAACTTATCAAATATTCATCATTCATGCATAAATATCCGGTAAAAATATTGATCGCTTTTGGAGAAACATTTAGTGATAATGAAAAGATTTTTAACTGGTTAATGAAAAACGGTTATCCTGAACTAGGTGCATTATCAATGGCAATCAGGGGTAGTGAAGATGCTTATAAATGGCTTATAAAGTCAGGGTTTCGACATTTAGCAGCCCTCGACAGTGCTATCGACAAAGATAAGAAAGCATATTTATGGTTAAAAAAGAATAAATTTGATTTTCTTATGATTTTTGCTGATGCTTGTAACGAAAAAAAAGAAGCAATTGCCTGGCTAAACCAAAAGAATCTGAAGATATTTGTAATACTGGCAATGAAGATAAATGATTTCAGGAACAATCAGCTTTTTGATTATCACAAGATACACTTCTAACTAGCCACATTTGGAGTATCCACAGCTTTTACACACCAGGCAACCTTCCTGATATCTAAGGCCATCTTTGACATCGCAATTCGGGCAAGCTTGCCGGACTGCCATCGTACCATCAGGAATAAATTTCTTCAATGCTCTCTCTACGCCGTTTCTCCAAGTATTTATTGAGTCAGACTCCAGGTTCAATGTATTAACAACATCCACAACAAAAGGTAAAGGCATTCCATGTCGCAAAATTCCTGAGATTAATTTAGCATAATTCCAGAATTCTTTATTAAACATTCTTGATAAGCCTTCCATAGTGACTTTATATCCTTCTTTATCCTGGTATTGGAAATCATATCTTGATTTTTCGCCGGTTAATTTATTCTTGATGACCCAGCCATTTTGTACCCATGTTGGAACATAAAAACCTTCAGCTTTTCCTGTGAATATTTCATAAGGCCTGCCCTTATACAGACCAACTATTGCAACCCATTTCTCATAGTCATTCTGAAATCTTAAAACCTCAGCTTTGAGGCTTTTGGGACGCGGAGGTGCATTAGTTTCTTTAAAGTCATCGTCCTTTTCCTCATTAGTAACAAGTACACCTGCCCTGGACCCATCCCTATAGACAGTCATTCCCTTACATCCACTTCTCCAGGCGTTTTCATATACTTTACCAATCAAATCTTCTGTAATATCCTGTGGAACATTAACAGTTACACTAATTGAATGATCTACCCATTTTTGCACGGCGCCTTGCATTTTAACCTTTGCAACCCAGTCCACATCATTTGCAGTAGCCTGATAATAGGGAGATTGTTTAATTATTTCCTGGCGTGATTTATCGTTCATTTTGCTTACTTCGTCAACATTGTAACCATTTTGCGATAACCACATTGCAAATTTATTATGTAAAACATCATATTCTTCCCAGGAATCTCCTACTTCGTCAACAAAGTTAACAGTTACATCCTTGTCGTTAGGATTTACTTTTCTCCTCCTTTTATATGCTATCTGGAATACGGGTTCAATCCCTGAGGTTGTCTGTGACATCAAGCTAACAGTTCCTGTTGGAGCTATAGTGAGTAAAGCAATATTACGACGTCCATACTTTTTCATTTCCTCATAAAGAAGAGGTGCTGCTTTTTTAATTCTGAGAATAAATGGATTTTCCTTCTCCTTTTTAAAGTCGTATACAGGAAATGCGCCTCTTTCTTTAGCAAGGTTAACTGAAGAGCGATATGATTCAATAGCAAGGTTCTTATGAACCTCAACTGAAAAGTCAGTAGCCTTATTAGTTCCATATTTACTTCCCAGTGCTGCTATCATATCACCTTCAGCAGTAATTCCAATGCCCGTTCTTCGCCCTTCTCTGCTTTTATTTTTTATATTCACCCACAGATCTTTTTCAACCTTTTTAATATCGTCACTTTCCGGATCACTGTAGATCTTTTCAATAATCTTATCAATTTTCTCCAATTCCAGATCAATGATGTCGTCCATTATTCGCTGCGCATAATGTATATATTTTGAGAACAGCTCAGAATTAAAGCTTGCTTTTTCAGTAAAGGGGTTTTCAACAAATGAATAAAGATTAATAGCAAGCAGGCGACAGCTATCATAAGGGCAAAGTGGTATTTCACCACAAGGATTTGTTGATACAGTTGTAAATCCGAGATCAGAATAGCAATCCGGAACTGATTCACGAATTATAGTATCCCAGAATAAAATTCCAGGTTCGGCAGATTTCCATGCATTATGAATGATTTTATTCCATAAGCCTCTTGCATCAATTTTTTTTGTTACTTTGGGATTGTCACAATCTATAGGATATTGCTGCACAAATTCTTTATTATTAAACACAGCATCCATAAACTCATCTGTGATTTTCACAGAAATATTAGCACCGGTTACTTTTCCTGCTTCAAGTTTAGCATCAATAAACTTTTCAGCATCAGGATGCTTAATTGAAATACTCAACATCAGAGCTCCTCTTCTTCCGTCCTGTGCAACTTCTCTTGTTGAGTTGGAAAACCTTTCCATAAACGGGACAATTCCTGTAGAAGATAATGCACTGTTTTTGACAGGGCTTTTATCAGGCCTGATATAAGACATATCGTGTCCGACACCACCTCGTCTTTTCATTAACTGCACCTGTTCCTGGTCAGTTTTCATAATCCCACCATATGAATCGCAATTCCCTTCATTGCCAATCACAAAGCAGTTGGAAAGAGATCCAACCTGGAAATGATTACCAATACCTGCCATAGGGCTTCCTTGTGGAATAATATATTTGAAATCCTTTAATAGATTATAAATTTCTTCTTCACCAAGAGGGTTAATATATTTTTTTTCTATGCGCGCAATTTCTTTAGCCAAACGCTTGTGCATATCATCCGGGGAAAGTTCGAAAAGATCTGAATTGCTGTTCTTAAGTGCATATTTATTGATCCAGACTTTTGCAGCAAGATCATCACCACCAAAATAAACTGTCGACTCTTTTAATGCTTCTTCATAAGAATATATTTTTTGATTATCCGCTTCTTTCAATTTCATCTCCTTTTCCGGATCAATGTTGGATTTTTCTTTTGTTTCTTCCAGATTGATTAATTCAGGCTGTACCCTTTGTCCCAACATCTCATCATAAAAATCTTTTTCCTTTTCCTGAGGAACGTCCTTAGAGACCGGGGCAAATAAGTTGTTATTCTCCATACTTTTTTAAGATAATCCCTAAAATTAAACAGTTGATTATAAGACTATTAAGTTAACAGTCCTGTATTCTGAATTGATCGGCAATATACAACAAGGAGGGCTATTTTCCCAAAATCTTTTATTAACAATTTGGACGATTTTGGTGTAATCATTTGATTAAAACAATATTAATTTAGTGATAATTATTTTTTAAATAATTGTTAAACTTTTTTCCAGATTATTTTTTTTCCGAAACCAAGCCTATTGTCAGTCATTTTAATAAAATCCACCTCAACACCCCATAAGTGCGTTTGCATTAGGATTGCATAAGGAAAGGCTTTAAGATATGCTCTTTTTGCAGTTTTTTGTTCTTCTCCCTTAAGTTTTTTAATTATCCCTGTAAACTGTATTCCGCGTATCTTTCCAATAATTTTTGTTTCAAGGGCAATAGCTCCAGCAACACTTTTTTGTTTTTCAATATCATTTATATGTTTAGTGTTTTCATCCGAAGTAAAAACAAACATATTCAAATCCTCTAAAAATATATAAAAACAAGTTGCACAATATGGATTATTGTTATTTGAAGTAGCGATAGTTAAGATGTGATGTTCCTGAATAAATTTCTGGATTCGTTTATCGATTGGATGCATGTAAACATTATTGTTGCTGATTACGAGTTGCGAGTTACGGGTAAACAGCAATTATGAAATTACTTACTAAAAATAATATGAATTGAGATTAAAAAAAGGATGATTCCAAAAAACCTCCTGACATAGCCTATCGGTATATTTAAAGCCAGTTTTGAGCCAAAATACCCTCCGATAATAAAGGCAAAAGCAATAATTAGAGCATATTGTAAATTTAACTCACCAGCTTTATAATAATTATATGCCGCCAAAATACCAATAGGAGGCAGCATTACTGCAAGGCTTGTCCCCTGAGCCTCATATTGATTCATTCCGATAAAATAGATCAGGGCAGGAATCATTATAATAGCGCCTCCGATACCAATAAGACCACTTATTATTCCGGCAATTAAACCAATAAGAAGTAAGATGATCACAATATATGCATTCATATTTGGGTATTTATATTGTTTAATAATATTAATTTCTACCTATTCACCTATGATTAATGATTTTAGGCTAAGGCTTTCTATACAAACATTAAAAATCAAGACTTAATGAAAGATAAAAAACGGATTTCTTTTTCACTTCAAAATCTTCCACACCCCATGCCCAATCGGCTCTTATAAAATAACCAAGTAAACTGCTTCGAAATCCAAATCCAAATCCTCCAACTATTGGTTCAATCTGATTCTCAAGAGTAACGGTAACAGGATCCTGATGAATAATATTTGTGTATAGGGAATTCTCTAAAGAATATGGATCCGGGCCTGTCCATGCCGTCCCAACATCCCCAAAACCAACAAGCTGAAAATTATTAATGAAATCTGATTTTATTGGCCTGTTAGCAAGATATCTAAAAACAGGTAATCGTAATTCAGTGTTGTAAACAAAGAAACTGTTTCCGTTTCTTATATTCTGATCAAATCCTCTCATATTTGTAGCCAGTGTCTGATAAGCATAACCCTGATCAAAAGCTACAGGCACTGAATTATTGAACTTCGGAAATAACCAGTTATCTACCCCTCCCATATAATATATCAGGCGATTATTACCAAAAGAAGTACTTGCTGCAAATCGGTTAGCCCAAATAAATGTCCGGTGTATTTTAATATATTTTCTATAATCAAAACCAAGCACAACCAGATTATTATTTTCCTCACCAATAAGTTGATAATATTCAGCAAAAATTTTATACCTGGTTCCATAATAAAGATTTAAACCAACATTCCTGCTGGCATCATAAACAAATTCACCTTTTACACCTGCCCAGTTTTTAACTATATCAGGCTGTTTTAAGTTAAATTCATCTGTTGATAAATAGATTGATCTGTCATTTCTTAATATTGCAGTACCTCTGATGCTTATAACGTTATCAAAAGGCCATTTGAGCATATAATACAATTCATGCGACCGAAATTTAATAATTGAATAATATTGTATCGTCTCCATCGACTGCCTGTGAAATACAATTTCCCTGTCAAGACGATGTTTGAGGTTACTAAAACTTAAAATATATTCATTATTTTCAAGATTTATTGATAACCTTACTCCGCCTGTTATTCGATAATCCTCCAGCAAATCTGTTACTCCAATTTTAAACAAGCCATTTAAGCCTGGGTTTAAAAAGATAGGTTGGCCACCTCCGGTGAAAGACTGGTAAGTTGCATTTAAAAAAGTAAAATCAACTTGTGTTACAATCTCATTGATAAAATACTCAACATTATAATTCAGTCTTTTGGGGATCACAAAAACTCCGGAGCTGTCCCTGTCTTCACGACCCAGTGAACGTTTGCCCGTTTCATCAATATTTGATAACTTTTCATCTATACTAGAATACGCTTGCTTATCAAATGAATAATTATTTATATCAATTTTATTGTTTGTGTCTGAAGGTGTTTTAATATCATTCTGATAAACATTAGAGAATCTTTTCCTGCTTTTGGGAAGTGATTTGACTTCTTCAATGATAGTATCAGCTAATATTTCTTCTTGTTTACTTTGCAATGAGTGAACATATTCTGTGTCTGTTAATTCAACTGATGTTAGATTTTTACTTTGTACCAGCCTGCCTGTATACATATGATACTTTCCATTACTAAAAATAATTTCCCCATACATCTTTGCCTTGGGGCTTATATCATGTTCAAGAATATTCCGGGAATAGTTCGTTATCGGAAAAGAAGTTGTAAAATGCCTGTAATGTGTTGTTGTATCAATATAGGAGATCGTACTGTCAAAACGAGCAACATAGCGATTATATATTCCGTTTTGATCACTCAGATAACTAATATAACCTTCACCATATTCAAGAGCCTGAATTTCATTCGATAATAAAGTATTAGTCACCCTCCAAAGAACACTATTCTTTGTACTATAGTCATAAAGGAAAAGGTCGTAATTTAAATTCGCTTTTCCGAACGAAGGCCGGTGCTCAAGTTTAATAGTATCATTAATACGGTTTGAACTGAAAATTATTCCTTTTGAATAATTAATAAAGCATGGATTCAGGTCATCATAAGTGTCCTTGGTTATCTGTGTATAAGAAGAGGCTGCAATATTGTAAACAAAAATATCTGACTGACCTTTTTGAACAGCTGAAAAAACAAAGTATTTGGCATTATGTGAATATGAAAAATCAAGGATCTTATCAAAATTATGAAGAATAATCTTATTGTATTTCTTATTATTGATTGTATAATAATACAATAATATTTCTCCTTTTTTTTCTACGATTATGGATAATAATTTAGATGTAGGATGCCATGCAAGCAATGGGTAGGAATAATCTGTCTTTTCATCAAGCTTGTATCCTGACTTTTTAATTCTTTTTAGTTTATTGTTTTCGATGTCGTAAAGCCAGATTTTATACTGTCCTAACTCATTAGTTGTATAAGCAACATATTTTCCATCAGGGCTGATTTTTAACCTGGAATAAACTCTGGAGGATTTGTATTTTTTCAGCACACTACCTTCTTCCGGCAATGATCTTGCTTTACCGGCTTCCTCATACATTTGTTTATAGTCCTCCAACCATTCTTTTATAAGACTTTTAAATGAAATTCCCAGCACAAACAAAAAACCGCTTTCAACATTACGACTGACTTTAGTCATATAAATAATATTGGGAATATTTGATTCCCCGTATTTATCTGCAATAAACTTCCATATTGAATGCCCGACATAAACTGCATCAGTTCCTGTAAGGTGGTTAAACTTCTCATACTCACCTGATAATATTCCGTCCTTAACAAAGTTTTCTATATTTGTATTCCACTCATCCGAAAAATATTCGATCAAGCCATTTAAGTACCAGTCGGGTAAAACCATCAGAGCTGAATTTTTCATCTGTGAAAAAACCTTCCCCCCGTACAGCATCTGGTTGAGAACAATATTTGCAATACCGGCATTTATCTGCTTTTCAAAATTTACAAAGCTCCCATCAAAATACAAAAACACCTTCCGGCCGATAATGTGAGTAATACCACCCGTATTGTAACTATCTTCACTCGCAAGACCCAGATTACTTTGTTTTAGATCTGAAAGAGTATTAAAAACAATAAATTGAATTTTATCATTCAGCTTTAGCTCCAGCTTTCCTTCTATATTTTCAATCTGCCTTTCAGCATATTTTGCTGTGTACTGAGCAAGTTCTTTACCATTCAGATAAAAATATGTATCAAACTTTTCAAACTTATAATAAGTCCACAGGAATTCATCATATTGCACCCTGTTCTTCCCGAATGTCAGCTGAGAACCATTATAAAACTGAGAAAATGTTGCTCCTGAAGCAAAAAACAACAGCATGCAAAAAACAATAAATTGCCTAAGGAATCTTTTTTGTAATATGAATTTAATCCTGCTCATGTAATGAAAAAACGGGCCAAAATATATTCTGCTAAAGTAACACTTTTATAAATTACTTGAAAGTTCGGTTACCAATTATCAGATACTGTCTACTGTTTATTGAAAATATTAACTTTGCATGCAAATTCAGTCAAACCCGTAACAAAAACTGAACCTGAAACCTAATTAATTAAAATCACCAATAAATGATAACGATAAAAGTTTTTGTATTTAATCCTTTCCAGGTTAATACATATATATTACATGATGAAACAAATGAGTGTATAATTATAGATCCGGGATGTTACGACGAAAATGAAAAGACAGAATTAGTTGATTATATAGATGTGAATAATTTAGAAGTTATCAGGATAATTAATACCCATGTCCATACTGATCATATTCTCGGAAATGCTTTTATTTGCAGGCATTTTGGAATGGGCTGGGAAACACATCCTGATAGTAAGGAATTATGGAATTTAGTCAGGGAGTTTGGTTCAGTTCTTAACATCCAGGTTGAAGAAATCGGTTTACCAAAAGCTACATTTGAGGATGGAGATATTATTAAGTTTGGAAATTCAGAGCTTGAGGTATTATATACACCCGGTCATGCTGCAGGAAGTGCATGTTTTGTAAATTATGAACAGAAGTTTGTAATTTCAGGTGATGTTCTTTTCCGTGATAGTATTGGGCGCACTGACCTACCCACTGGCGATCTTAATATACTGACCGAAAGCATTCAAACCAAGCTGTTTACTCTTGATGGTGATTTTGTTGTTTATCCCGGCCACGGGCCTGAGACAACAATAAGCTATGAGAAGTCTTATAATCCTTATGTAGGCTTATAAAAGTGCCTAGAGTTTAGTCACTTTAGTAACTCTAGGCACTTCTATATATTTACAATCGCCTCTGCTAAACTCCCAATATCAATATCCTCCATGCACCTGAAGTGTTTCTTCGGGCATTTTGAATATCCTATTTTACTACATGGACGGCATGAGAGATCTTTGATCTCAATTATTTTTGATATTGTTTTATCTTCAGGCAAATAAGGATACATCCCGAAAGCAGGAACAGTATTTCCCCAGATCGAAATAATCTTTTTATTAAAAGCTGCAGCAATATGCATCATTCCTGTGTCATTTGTTATGAGCTTTTCCGATTGTCGGATCAGAGATGCAGACTGATTAACAGAATATTTACCACATGCATTATAGACTTTTGTATTTGTTGATGCTACAATCTCATCACCTCTGTTCACATCACCCGGACCGCCAAGAATAATAAAAGGGTAATTAATTTTTTTTATAGCTTCTATGATCTTACCAACAGGAAATAATTTTGTTTGATGCGCTCCTCCAATAGCCCAGGCATAATATCCATTGCGAAGCACAGATGGCAAATTATTTATTGCTAACTCTTCATCAGCCGGAATAAAAAAGTCAAGTCCTTTATGGTCGTTTCTTATTTTTAACTTTAGAGTGGCTTTGAAATATCTATCTACAATATGCAAATCCGGCATAAGGTTAATCTTGAAATTTACCAGCATCCATTTTCTTATATTCAATTTCGGGAAGCTGGCAAAAGGTTTCCCAAGACGAAAGATAACCAGAAATGACCGTAAATTTTTATGCAGGTCAATCACAAAGTCATAGTTTTCCAGCTTTAATTCTTTAATAACTTCCGACAATCCCTTCCCAATATGGTATATTTTATCAATGGATGGATTTTCCTTAAGAAGAGGAGAAAATTGTTTTTTTGTAAGATAATGGATCTCGCATTCAGGTAATTGTTCTTTAAGACAACGAATAAGTGGTGTCGTTAATACTATATCGCCAATAGAACTGAATCTTATTATCAGAATTTTTTTCAAGATTGTTATCCTTAAGAGAATTTGTAAAAATAAGACGAATTCTTTTAAGTTGCCACAAATGCACGAATTTAATACGAATGTTTATTAATTATTCGTCTTTAATTCGTGCATTCGTGGCTAAAAGATTTTACTACTTTTGCCTCATGATTTTTACCGACACCCACTCACATCTTTATCTTAAGGGATTTAATAATGATCTTGACGAAGTTATTAAAAATGCTGCCGAAAATGATGTCAGATATATTTTCCTTCCCAACATTGACAGCTCTTCAATTGATGATATGATTGATGTATGTAATAAATATCCCGGAACATGCTTTCCGATGATGGGATTACATCCTACTTCTGTAAAAGCCAATTATGAGGAAGAGATGGAAAAAATTGAAGAGCAGCTTTCCAAACATGAATTTTGTGCTATCGGTGAAATTGGAATTGATCTTTACTGGGACAAAACTTATAAAAAAGAACAGGAATTAGTTTTTAGAAAGCAAGTCCAGCTGGCAAAGGAAACTGATCTTCCTATTGTCGTCCATTCCCGTAATTCTATTAATGAGATAATAAACATACTAACAGATATGGACATTAAGACCTTAACGGGAGTATTTCATTGTTTCTCAGGAACTGAAGAACAGGCGAATAAAATAACTGACATGGGATTTAAGCTGGGTATTGGCGGTGTTGTTACTTTTAAGAATTCAGGATTGGATAAAGTGATAGAAAAAATTGATCTTAGGCATCTGTTACTTGAGACTGACGCACCTTATTTAGCCCCTGTTCCACACAGAGGTCAGAGAAATGAAAGCGCTTATATCAGGATTATTGCAGAGAAGCTAACTGAAATAAAAAAAATCTCTATTGAAGAAATAGCTGAGGTGACAACAAGAAACGCTCTTGAACTATTTAAAATCTAACTAACAATAAAAAGCATAGGGCATAGAGCATGGAGATTTTGACAATATTTACAATCATATCCCAGTGCTTGAAAATTTGAATAAGCCTGTTGTATTAACCGGGTCTCAGCTTCCTTTGGGAATGATACGTACTGATTGAAGAGACAATTTAATTAATGCTATCGAAATTGCAACTGCCAAAGTAGATAATACTCCAATTGTTCCTGAGGTTTGTATATATTTTGAGAATCAATTATTATGTGGAAATCGCACACATAAGTACAATGCTGAGAACTTTGATGCATTTCTGTCAGGTTATTTCCCGGAATATCTAGGGAGGTTGTTGAATCAGTTTTAAGAATAAAATCTTTAAAAGCAGTTATTCTTGAGACTTTTGGGACAATATTCTAGCAGAAAAGACATTGTACGTTTGCTTCAAATGCCACTTAGGGGAAAAATAACTATACAGTAAACTAAAAAATTAATAAATCTGGTAAGCCTTTGTGTAATCTTTATTAACATAAAACAGTAGTGGCAGTAGCAGTAGCAGTAGCAGCATCATAATGTCTACATTACTTTTTAAAATATAAAATAATATTATATTTTTTTATATTTGATCAAAAATTTATACTTTAGCAGCAAATTTGGAGAACGGATTTACCGAAAGCAGACAGATGTCAGGAGAGGTGGCCGAGTGGTCGAAGGCGCACGCCTGGAAAGTGTGTGTACGCCAAAAGCGTACCGGGGGTTCGAATCCCTTCCTCTCCGCAATTATATTTAGAAAAAATTAACAATCAATAATTATTAATTTAGTTTAGCTAATAATCAACAAATTAAACTATGAAAAATTTATTTGCTTTTTTGATGATTGCATGTATGTTAACATTTGGCATTTCAAATGTTGTTTTGGCACAGGACGATAGTTCCACTGCTACAGAATTACCTAATGATACGACTAAAGTAGTTGATGATTCTGCATCCGTTGCAGTAGAGGTTGCTGAAGATGTTGCTGGCACTTTAGAACCGGAAGAAGCTGGAGACCCAGGCTTTCGTCAGGTAATAAAAGAACAATTTATTGCCGGTGGATGGCAGTTTATGGGGATAGTATTAATATGTCTGATTCTAGGACTGGCACTTTCTATTGAAAGGATCATTTACCTGAATCTTTCAACAACAAACACCCAAAAACTTTTAAACCAGGTAGAAACAGAATTGGCATCCGGTGGTATTACTGCTGCAAAAGAGGTTTGCAAAAACACCAAAGGGCCTGTTGCAAGTATCTTCTATCAGGGTTTGGACCGACATGATGAAGGACTTGAAGTAGTTGAAAAATCCATTGTCTCTTATGGCAGTGTTTTGATGGGACGCCTTGAAAGCGGCTTATCATGGATTTCACTTTTCATTGCCCTGGCTCCTATGCTTGGGTTTATGGGTACTGTGATCGGGATGATCAAAGCCTTTGATGATATCTCCAGAGCAGGTGATATTTCTGCTACTATTGTTGCTGATGGTATCAAAGTGGCACTTTTAACAACAGTATTTGGTCTGATTACAGCAATCATCCTCCAGCTATTTTATAACTACATTGTAACAAAAATTGACAATTTAGTTAATGCTATGGAAGACAGCACTATTTCTTTCATCGACATCTTAACCAAACATAAATAAAATTTTATCGTCATGACTGAGAAGATAGCTAAATTATTACAAATGTTCCTATATGCTCTATTGAGTATATCAGCACTGATCATTGTAATTTTCTATATTAAAGGTGAATCTGCTGCTGATATTATCATTTACTGGGCATATTTTCTGCTTATTCTGACAATAGCAATCTCTGTTATCGCCCCGATTATTTTTTACATTAAAAATCCTGGTAAAGCGAAAACAGTACTAACTGGAATTGTTGTTTTTGTCGTACTTTTCGTTATTGCTTATCTCCTTGCATCCGGAAGTATCCAGGGAGATGTTTATCAGAAATATGCAATTACAGCAAACATCTCCCAAATAATTGGAGGCATGCTAATTACTACTTATATACTTGGCGGATTAGCAATACTTGCGATAATATATGCAAGCATTGCGAAGTTCTTTAAATAAACATTAATAATAAATTATTATGGCCAGAAGAGCACTTAATGAAATAAATGCAGGATCGATGGCCGATATCGCGTTCCTTCTGCTTATCTTCTTCCTTGTTACCACAACAATGGATGTTGATACAGGAATAACACGTAAGCTGCCACCTCCACTCGATCCTGAGATTGAACCTCCACCTGTGAAAGACAGGAATATTTTTAACATCCTGATTAATAGTAGTGACAGGCTTCAGGTGGAAGGCAAAGAAGGTAGTATTTACACTCTTAGGGAAGAAGCTAAGGAATTTCTATCAAACCCTTATAACCGTGAAGACTTACCCGAAAAAAATATTAAAGAGATAGAAGGACTTGGAGAATATCCTGTGTCAAAAGGGATTATTTCTTTGAAGAACGACAGGGGAACTTCTTATGATATGTATATACAGGTTCAAAATGAACTGGCTGCAGCTATTCTTGAACTACGAGATGAATTATCGATACAAAAATTTGGCATGAGGTATAAAAAGCTTTTTAATGAAACCCAAATAAAAGCTATTAGAAAAGCTATCCCAATGTCTATTTCTGAAGCTGAACCTGAAAATGTTGGAGGAAATTAATATGGCACGTTTTACAAAAAAGCAATCCAAAGGCTCACCGGGAATTAACACAGCATCTTTACCCGATATCATTTTTATGCTGTTGTTCTTTTTTATGGTTACAACCGTGATGAGGGAGACAACTCTTTTTGTTAAGATAAGCCCACCCATGGCTACTGAAGCTCAAAAACTTGAGAAGAAATCTCTGGTTAGCTATATTTATATAGGCCCTCCAATGAAAGTGCAGTTTGGAACAGAATCCAGGATTCAGTTGAATGATCGTTTTGCAACAGTCGATGATATACAGGAATTTATTGCAAGTGAAAGAGAATCACATGATGAAGCTGACAAAAAATTCCTGACAACATCTTTAAAAGTCGATAAAAACACCAAAATGGGTGTGGTTACAGATGTAAAGCAGGAACTCCGGCAAGTCGGAGCTTTTAAAGTCAATTATTCTACTTTAAAGAAAAGTAAGAAACAATAGATCTTTCTATCTTATTTAATAAGGGAATGCTGAGAGGTGTTCCCTTTTTTTTATGCCAGAAAATATTAGCCGCTAATGCGCGAATAGTTAGTGAATTCGTGGTTAATCATAGGAGCTCAGAGCCAGCTTATACAATTGCTTATACTCCTCATTGATCCTTTCCTTATATAGAAAATAAACAACATCATCTCTGATCTTGATGTTCTCTATAAAGGAGTAGCTTGGAACCTGAATGCTGGCAGTTAGCTTTCCTGTTTTAAGATCAATCTCTCTTAAGGTGGTGATCCCGGATCTTTTAAATATAGCATACACTTTACTCTTCACCTCATCAATATAGATCTTTTCCTTAATGTTCTTATTATTGTTGAATTCTATATGTATCACTTTAAGTTCTTCTCCTTCGGATGAGTATTGCTCTATCTGTGACTCCACAAAATTGATAATATAGATGCTATCATCTAAAACAAACAGTGGTGCATAAATAGGATCTGCAAAACACATTTCTTCAAAGCGGGCTTCATGTTCATTTCTAAAGGCAAACAATCCCCAACGGTCATTATCAAACAGCATCGTAATACCTTGTTCATCAGTGATAGTCCTAAATTCATTAAATGAACTATCGGTTCTGTTATAATCATAATAAGACAGGATCTGATTTCGCTTGTAATAATGATGTAAATAAACTATTTCTTCAGTAGCATCATCAAGCTTGGATATGATCTCAAAAAATTCTTCTTTGGGAGTGGGATAATAAAATTCTATGCCATTACTGTCAATTTCGATCTGATGACAACAGGTTCTGGTTATGATATGAGTATAATCCAGTCCATCAGTATATAATTCCCCTGCCTTTTTTAACATTCTTGAACAAATTGTATCACCTTCGAATGTCATGTAAATAAGGAAAGGTCTGGCGATCTTTTTATTTTTATATGCAAGGAGCAGGATGTTATCATCATAAAATTCATAATCCGCAACATATAGCCGTGTATCCTTTATTATATTCACTACTTTATCTCCATAGATAGCCACAGGTGTAAGAACAGTCACTTTAGGTTCAAGGCGAATATCCAGATGCTGGTCACTGTATTCATTAATGTTTACACTCTGTTTTTTATAACCCACCATGGAAAAGCCAAGGGTAACTGGTACCTTATATAACTTTAATCTAAAATAACCTGATTTATCAGTTGTGGTTCCGGACTTGCTACCTCTCACAACAATATTCACACTAATTAAATCTTTCCCGCTTTCAGCATCCTTAACATTTCCAGAAATGGAAATCCCAACAGACTGACTATAGACATTTAGTCCTGAAAAAATAATAATGAAAAGTAAGACTGTAAAAATTCTCATACTATAATTGTAAGCGTTTACGGTTTGAAATTAGAAATTTGTATTATCCCATTTTTCTAATTTCCAGTTTCCAATTTCAGTGTTCTGTGAACTGTTATCTATTAATGATACAAAATTTATTCCATAGATCGCAGGTTCAGGTAATCTGAATAAGTCATTGTTTCTATCACCACAACCCCTCCTGTAAAGTCTCCATATTTTGCTGGCACTCCACCTGTATAAACTGTCATACTTCCAATTGAACCTCCCGGTATATTAGCCTCATTGCCCCTCATCCTGATGCCATCAACAATAAATGCAACTGTTCCGTTCCGGGATCCTCTGAAATGTATTCTTTTGCGGTCTTCAGAAACATAAATCTCCGGAGATACAGATGCAACTAATGAAATCATGTCACGCGAGTCGGGAATTATATCAATTTCCTCTTTTATAAAACTAATACGTGAAGGATCCTCCGGGTCAATTAATCTCCTTTTATTAGAAACAATTGTTGCAACCTTACCATCAATAACAATTCCCTTTTCTTCAAGATAAATATCTCTCATAAGATTGAGTTTGTCAGCAATTACATTAACCTTTTTGATAGTAACATCCTCAAATCCCATATAAGAGATATAAACCGTATAAATCCCGGGATTTAATGGTTTGATAGTAAAATATCCATATACATCACTGGATGCACCTATCTTACTACCATTTACTTCTACCCAAACATTTGCACCAGGCAAGGCTATATTGTCATTAGCATTAAAAATCCTACCTCTTAGTGTACCTATCCTCTGAGCAGAAGCGAATACAGACAGGATGGTCAATAAAATAAAAATTAGACTTATTTTTCTCATAGTTTTAGGTTTTATAGTTCATAATAAATAATTATATACAGATGATATAATATACGAATAAATTCCATAAAAACCCAGCTTGAATCAGGGAACGGCAGTATTAAATCAGGGAACGGCAGAAATTGAATTTAAAAATTTGAAAATGAGATAATTTGAATATGTTACCGCAAAAATCGCAGAATTATTATTTCCAGGAGGGAATACATATTGGTAGCTTATTGGACAAAACCAAAAATAAACCCTGTAGGGGTTTCATATTATGATTTTCAAAATAAATTGCCACAGATTATGATTCGTTTTTTATTCGTGAATTCGTGGCTAAGAAATGTTCCAAAAAAAACCCTTAAAGACTTTGTGTATTCCTGGATTTCTCATGAAAATATATAAAGGCGAGTAAGACTATAGTTACAATAAAACTAAAAATCACAAAAGTAGAATTGCTAGTCGCGCCAAAGGATTCATAATCAGTTTTAATAATATCGGTACTTGCAAGGAAAGCTACAATTACTGCTGCTGCATTATTCAAGAAATGTGCAAATATAGGAACCCACAGGGAGTTCGTCCAGACAAAGAGATAACCAAATAAAATTCCCAGAACCATTCTTGGGAAAAATCCAAAAAATTGCAAATGTAATGCACTGAACAAAACTGCAGAAAAAATTATAGCAATATGAACATTACCAAACCACTCTTTAAACAATCGCACCAAAACTCCTCTGAACAAAAACTCTTCACCAATCGCGGGAATGATTGCCATCATTATAATGTTAATTGACAGTCCGGCAAAAGTTGTTGTGCCTAAAAATGCCTCTGTAAGTTCTAAAGCTGTATTCTCTTTGTCTTTCATCCATTGCTCAAGCCATGAAAGACTTTCGGGGAGACTGAGTGCCTCATTAAGTTCAACCATCCAGTTTATTACTGGCAAACCAACAAACATTATCACACCTGACACAATCAAAATAAATAATGTAGGTGCTTTTCTGAGCTCCAGATAGCCTGAAATATTTATATTTACCAGATAAACAAAAATTATTACCGGAAAAATAAACAAACCTAACTGACTAACTATTTGAAAGTATTTCAACAAAGCAATATTTCCCGCAACAGCCGGATCTGTGTAAGAAGACAAGTTCTCTAAAATGCCGGATCCGTAAAATGGAACTGCCAGCAAAATACCTAAAAGCATTGTAAAAAGAAGTGTAACTAATATGATAATTACCAGGCTGGCCAGCTTAAGATAAGGTGAAAAATGATTTATATAGGCATGATCCCTCATTTCATAATAATTTTGTCCGAAATTACACATAAAAATAAATTATTCCCCTTTTTGACTTAAATTTGTTACTTTAACTTTAGTCACTTATAATTTTAGTCACTTACTAATGCTTTCTATAGGCCCCATTGAATTTTCAAGTTATCCGGTATTCCTGGCTCCCATGGAAGACATTACCGATCCGCCGTTTCGAAGGATATGCAAGGCTTTTGGTGCAGACCTTGTATATACTGAATTCATTTCATCAGAAGGTTTGATCAGGGATGCTCATAAAAGTATGCAAAAACTTGATTTTTCGGTTGATGAACGTCCAATAGGGATACAAATATTTGGTCATGATGCAGATTCAATGAGACGTGCAGTTGAGATTGCTGAAAAAGCTGAACCAGATCTGATTGATATAAACTTTGGATGCCCTGTAAAAAAAGTAGTGAGTAAAGGTGCCGGGGCTGCCATGCTGAAGGATATCCCGCAAATGATCAAAATTACTGAATCGGTTGTTAAAGCAACACATCTGCCTGTAACAGTAAAAACAAGGCTGGGATGGGATGAGCAATCAAAAAATATTGAAGAGGTAGCTCTTCGATTGCAAGATACCGGAATAAAAGCAATTACGATACATGGCAGGACCAAAACCCAGTTATATGGAGGAAAAGCTGATTGGACATTGATAGGAAAAATAAAAGCTAATCCTGAGATACATATCCCTGTTATTGGTAATGGAGATATTGATTCACCTGAAAGTGCTTTTGAAAAGATAAATAAATACAAAGTAGACGGGATCATGATTGGACGGGCAATTGTCGGGAATCCCTGGATATTCAGAGAGATAAAACACTACCTGGAGCATTCTAAAAAATTAAACCCACCCGATCTCAATGAAAGGATAATGATATGCACATCTCACCTGGAAAACTCGGTTGAATGGAAAGGGGAAAGGACAGGGGTGCTTGAAATGCGTAAACATTATGGAAATTACTTTAAAGGGATGTTCAACTTTAAGCCATTTAAGATGAAGCTGGTTTCTGTTGAAACAATGACAGAGGTGATTGAGATACTGGCGGAGATCAGGAATACTTACAGTTAAACCAACTTTGCATGCTTGGTAATTTGTCCTTTGGACGTAATTTGTGCTTCGCACGTAATTAGTCGTAATTTAGGTATTCTACAACTGAATTACTAAAAATTACAACGAATTACTATTAATTACCTTTTCACGAATCAAGTCATTTTGAGAAACTATTGTTCGAACAGTCTTACAATATCCATACCCTTCTCCAGAAAAAACGTTTTGATCCCCAATTTTGCAGCCCCCTCTACATGCCTCAAGGTATCATCTATAAAAAGAGTTTCTTCCGGCACTAATTTGTTTTCATTAAGGACAAACTCGAATATCTCACAATGTGGTTTTTGCATACCCATTTCAAAAGAAAAATAGGCCTTTTTAAATAAATCATTGAAGCTGTTATATCGATACACTCGCTGAAGATCTGCGAGATATTGATCATAATGTATCTTATTGGTATTGCTTAAAAGAAACGTCTGATATAGAGGTTTAAGCTTTTCAAGAACTCTTATTCTCTCAGCAGGAATATCAAGAATAATAGAATTCCATGCTTCATCGATAACTTCATCAGACACTTCTGTTTTTATGTTTCTTCTTATTTCCTCTCTAAATTTCTGTGGTTTTATTAGTCCCTTTTCAAGCTTATCAAAAAGGTCATTCTGAATATCCTGTGAATAAAGATCTTCAAAATTATTAAGGCCAAGTTTCCTGAATTCTTTTTCAGGCAGGCTATGATCAATATCTATTATAACATCACCAAAATCGAAAATTATATTTTTTATTCCTTTCAGATCTATCATATCAAAAATATTATTTAGGTTTTCTTCATAGTTGAGCAACTATAAATCTGGAACCAATATAAAAAAAATTCTTGTATATTATTTTACAAAGTTGTAATTTTGCACTCGCTTTTCAAAATTGAATTAGCAGATCCACGATTAATCGTGGATCAACATATTGCATTTTATGCATCGGGCCTATAGCTCAGCTGGTTAGAGTAGTTGACTCATAATCAATTGGTCCCTGGTTCGAGTCCAGGTGGGCCCACAACCAAAAGCTCTCACAATTGTGGGGGCTTTTTTTATTTATGCATATTTTCCAGCCTATCTTTCCAACGCTTCCAGTCTGGTATTAAATTCTCTAGAAGATCATAAAATGTTTTGTTGTGAAGTGGTTCAATAGAATGACAAAGCTCATGTATTATTACATAATCAATACACCTCACAGGGGCTTTTATCAATTCGGGATTAAGAATGATCTTTCCGGAGGCTGTATAGCTACCCCATCTTTTCTTCATTCTTTTAATGTTCATTTCTGGTTGAACAATTGCGTGCTTTTCAAATAATTCCAGATTCTTCGTGAAGTGTTTTTGTAATGTTCCCTCTGCATGTTCTTTATACCAGGATGCCAATAAATGTCGAGCTTCTATTTTTGATCCTTCTTTGATAAATACCATCAAACAACCTTCTTTTAACTTTACCGAATTTCTATCACCTTTCTTTACTTTTAATAAATACCTCTTACCAAGGTATAAATGAGTTTCACCTGAAACATATTCTCGTTTTGGCGTTCTGGGAAGAAATGATTCGAAGTACTTTTTTTGCCTTTCAATCCATGAACCTCTTTTGACAACTTTCTCATCTATACTTTCTATTGATGCATCAAAAGGAGCAATAACCTTAACCATCAAATCAGGATGCACTTCAATCGCTAATGTCTTGCGTTTTGATCTTTTAAGAATATAATCAATTTTGGTTTTTCCGTATTGAACCGATCTCTCCATTAATAATTGTTTATTGCCACTTTCATACATTTGAGTAGGATGGTATCAATATCCTTGAAATTTATTTCATCACCAAATTCATGGCGATGCTCATAAAGATAATCTTCTATGGCATTTTCCATTTGCTTCTGAACATCTAAATTCTTCTTCCAATCGCGAATTATAAGTTTTTCGATTATTGAAGAAATTTCCTTTCCTGCTTTTCCCATCCGGTCATTATATTGAACAGTCTCTTCCTTAACCAAATTTTCCTCAATACTAGATTTTACAGCACCATAAAATGCTCTTGCTTTTGGATCTTCTTTAACACTTTCAGGAATTCCTTCCTGGTGGCCTGAAGAAAAATCCTTTTGTATATTCATGATATGTTCAAGATATTCCTTTTCATCCATACGACCCTCATTGAATAAGCGAATGGTTTCTTTTATCATATCTGAAAACTTCTTGAAGAAAGCTTCATCCTTTTCCATATTCTCGGAAATGCTTTTCTTCATCGCATGTGCAATTTGATCTGCAACTGATGCAGGAGTTTTTCCGGAACTTAGGAGTTCCTCATGACGTAGCTGTTTGTCGAATACATTGACGGTTTTGGTTACCTTTTCCACACCATCAGCCTTAATATGTGTATCTAGTAATTTTCTTACCCGCGATTCGTATTCCTTGTAGCTGATAACTTCTGCATATCTTTGTTGAACACTTCTACGAAGTGATTGAAAGAATTTTAGTTCCTTTTTATAGAATCCAATTTTATTATCATCAAACATCTCATAAAATTCATCAGTTGCCAATGCAGTTTGAAGAGTCCGTGCATAAGCTGAAAGTCTTTCATAAAATTTATCTCTAACATCTTTTTCAGCAAGATACCTTTCCAAAGCTTCATTATCATTATGGTTCACATCATCAAACACAGCCCAGACTTCAGAATGACGCACCGGAACTTTTTTTATTTCATCCCTCACATCTATCACAGTCATTGTAAGATCATCTTCATTGTAACCTTCCAAAGCGCTGTAATCATTTAATGCTTCATCCAATTTACCAAGTATGCCAACATAATCGATAATGTATCCAAACTCCTTTCCTTCAAATACACGATTCACCCTTGCAATAGCTTGTAATAATCCATGTTCTTTTAAAGGTTTCGCTAAATATAAAACTGTATTTCTTGGAGCATCAAAGCCAACCAATAACTTATTAACAACGATTATCAACTCAACTTCATCATCAGCCTCTTTAAATTTAGTAATCATATAATCCTCATATTCAGATTGCGAATGATATTTTTCAAGAATCTTCTTCCAGTATTTCAAGCCTTCTCCTTTGGGATCATCCCATACATCTTCATGATCCTGTCTCGAATCAGGTGGAGTAAACACAACAGCTGTATTGATCTTCAGGTCTGGAGTTGTCTGATCCTCAAAATATTTTTGGTATTTAATGGCAGTTTCAATTTTAGGTACTGCTAGCTGTGCTTTAAATCCTGTTCCCTGCCAGTTTTCTGTGAAGTGTTTGGATATATCGAAGGCTATCTCTTCTACTACTTGTTGGGATTCGTAAATCTGAGAAATAGTAGAGAACTTATTCTTTAGATCTTTTGTGGCATATTCCGATAAGGGCTCAGCCAGTCGATCAAATCCTTTATCAACTTGATATTGGTCGATATTCAATTTTGCAGACCTCCCTTCGTAAAGCAAAGGAACAACTGCCTGGTCAGCTACTGCCTGGTCAATGGTGTATGTGTGAATGAAGCCACCAAATTTTCTGGCTGTGCTTTTTTCCTTTTTCATCAAAGGTGTACCAGTAAAACCAATATAACAGGCATTGGGCAACATCTTCTTCATCTTTGCATGTGATGCACCAAACTGACCACGGTGGCTTTCATCTACCAGCACAAAGATATTCGATGAATCATCCCGAAAGTCTTTTCTATTTAATGCGGTTTCAAACTTATCTATAACAGTAGTAATAATTTCATTTCCTTTATCCTCAATCAAATTGATAAGGTGATTACCGGTTCGGGCTTTTCGAACATTTTTACCACAATTGTTAAATGTTTTGTATATCTGTTTATCAAGGTTAATCCTGTCAGTTACAATTATAACTCTGGGGTTTTGTATAGCCTTGTCCAGGGTGAGTGCTTTTGAAAGCATCACCATCGTCAAGGACTTACCGCTTCCCTGTGTATGCCATATCACACCTCCTCTTCTTTTTCCGTCCCTATCAAATTGTCTTACTTTTTTTATGGTATCCAACACAGCAAAGTATTGCTGGTATCTTGAAATCTTCTTTATCGGGCCATCGAAAACAATGTATTTATACACCAATTCCATTAAGCGTTCCCTCTTGCACAATGAATACAAAGAACAATCCTGGACCATTGGCAAGCGGTTTTCTTTTTCTATTCCATTAATCTCATTACTGATAATATCTTTTACCTCATCTTCAACCATTTCTTTCCATAATGACCAAAACTTTGCTCCTGTTCCGGTAACTGCATATTTCACTTCATTAGGTTGCACTGACAGCAACAATTGCGCATAATGAAACAGCCGTGGAATGCCTTCACTCTTCGTTTGGTTCCTGATATGTTGAGAAATGCCCTCATCAACAGAATGGTTTTTATCCCTCCGTTTATTTTCAATTACGCCAAAAGGAATACCATTCACAAATAGTACAATATCAGGTCTCCTTTTATCTTTTGAGCCTTCTACTGTATACTCCTCAGTAACATGAAATACATTATTATCTAAATTCTCCCAGTCGATATATTTGATAGTAAAACTTTTCTGATCTCCATAAACATTTTCAGTAAAGCTTTTACCAAGTGTAAGTAAATCATATATATTTTCATTTGTCTTGACAAGTCCTTCATCAGGTACGTTTTTCATTGCATTAACCGCAGACCTGATATTACTGTTAGAAAACTTAAATTTCTCGTCTTTAAACTCAAAAGAATTAATTTCTTTTAGCTGTTTAAAAAGTATATCCTCTAAAATTACATTTGATAAAATCCCTTCCCGATAATTAACATTTTCCTCCTCATTTAATTTATCATAACCCAACTTTTGAAGAAACTTTAACGCAGGTTCCTGCGAATCTTTCCATTCGGAGTATTGGTTAGTTGTATTTGCCATATGCGGATATTTTCAAATCTGTTTATTATTAAATAGGATGTATTTTATTTTTGCACAGATTAATTACATTTTTTCGTTTCACTACTAACATCCAATTGTTAGTATTTACGTATTTTGTGTTGTTTTTTGCTTTATTTTTTCGTATATTTGCAAATACGAGACCTATCATTGCTGAATGGCTTTGAATGGGCCTCGAAAAATCCTCGGTTCGAAACCGGGGTTTTTTTTATTTACGCACAATCCCAAACTCATCATATTTACTAGCTTCTAATAACAATATTGGTTTTAAGTAACCAAAAAACCTATCAACCCCATATTTTTTCAAACTTGATTTTGGCATTTCTTTTCTAAAAAGGCAGTGAGTAATTGCATCAACCATTTGAATAAAATATGAATGTTGTGAATTCCTATGAAAGATGTCTTCAATAATATTATCAGTTGGCGCATTATAATATTCTGTAAAATGAGATGGTACAGGATTATAAACCCTCATTTTCCTCAGCAAATTACGCAGTAACTTTTCATCTGTATCATCACAAATTACAATCCCATTTTCTTTTTTACTCTTTAAGCAAGTATCATATCGTTGTATCAATCTTGACCATGCAAAAGTCTGGAATTCTTCTTTTTCAGGATAGATTGATTTATCAAGAAATATGTTTATTATTTTTGAAGTATCGAAAATTACAGGAATCTGCTCCATCACTTCACCTAATATCTTCATTCTATCCATTTTCCTGATTCTTCTATATTCTTTAATCTTACTAATACGAATCAATTCAGATGCATGAATCTCTGTCTTGAGCAGCAATCCATAACGTTCTTTTAGGTGTTTGCGAAACTTATTCAATTTTTCAAGATTTTTATACCAATCACTTTCTGATATAATCAATCCACTTACAGAATAATGATTCGAATTACCAGATCCTATATTTACACATTTTCCAGGATCACCACTTTCATCAACATACATTAAATACATTACTGTTAATTTTATTAAACATTTCAGTAATATTTCTCATTAAGGGAGCAAATAAAATACTTTCCTTTTGAAGGGAACAATCCCAAATAGTCCCCCTTTGAAGGGGGATTCAGGGGGATGTCAAAATTGCCCCCGCAACTCCTCCACCTTCAACACCAACTGCCTCACCACCTCCTGCATATTCCTCTTAACATCCAAATCATCAAATCGAATAAACCTCACTCCCAAACTCTCCAGTCTTTCCTGTCTTTTAATATCATTAATTTGTACCTCATCAAAAACATGACTACTTCCATCTATCTCAATTGCCAGAAATAGCTCATGACAATAAAAATCAACAATATATTCATCAATAGGTACCTGCCTGTGAAATTCCACTCCCAACCTCTTGCGCCTTATCTCCTGCCACAGCAAAACTTCCGACAATGTCATCTCCTTGCGGAGCTTGCGGGCAAGCATTTTTAGCTTTGAGTTGTATGGTATTATTTTGTTTCGTGGCATGGTTTGGTTTTATTAGCACATCCCCCTTCTTTTCCCCCTTGAAAGGGGGAATTATAAATCACTTCTTTATCACAAGATGAACTTTTTATCCTTTCTTTAATTTTTCTAATCTTTCTTCAATAACAATTTTATCAATCAGAGATTTAATAATATTATCTAATTTCGAACTTTCAGAATAATCAGCAGGAGCAATAAAATTAGCTCTATTGTCCTTGATTAAATTTTCACAAATCTGCTTTGGTGAAGGTTTATCTTTCTTTTTTCTTTTATTAGGGTCATAAACAGCAATTGCTGTACCACCTTGATACTTTATCATTTTCATAGCCGGAACATCAGTTTCACCATCACCAATATAAATCATCTTTGGAAAAGGCATATACCTTTTTTCGTATTCTATAAACTTATTAATCTGTTTATTATCGTATGAATTAATAATTCCTTTATTGATTCTGAATAAGTATTGGGTTTTTGTAGTATAGTTAATTGCCAATGCAGGCCAGATGGCTTTCTCATTTGCATCAAAAATGTATCCTGAAGCAAAAATATATTTGAAATATTTCGCAATTGACGCTCCTTTTATTATGTCTCGCACACCAGATGAAATAATATAGTGTTCAATCACTACATTTCTTGAATCTGCAAATTCATTAATGCGGTCAAAGAAAGTTTCAATACCTTTAAAAAAGTTAATTTGCTTACCATGCTCCATAAAAGCCTTACGGGTAACAGGGATATTACTTTCATCAGCTTTTTTTAGCATCAATTGCATATATGTAAGAATTTCATCGGCGTCATAATCTATTGCTATTTTGTTTGCTTCCTCCCAAAATGCTGACTTATCAATTCCAAGTTTAGGAATAAACGAACGTTCCTGCATATTACCAGGAGCTAATGTTCCATCAAAATCGTAAGCAATTGCTATTTTTATTTTTGCCATATTACTATATTATTTGTTTTCTTTTTGCATCCTCCTAGTGGGAATTTGTTTTTCCATTTTACTCCCCATTTGTTCCCCAATATTCCCCCTTTGAAGGGATTCGCACAATATTCCCCCTTTCAAGGGGGATTTAGGGGGATGTCACTATTTATCACTATTAACCATATCCGGTCAACAATTTTTGCATTAACTCTTCATTTCGCATCCCCCTTTTGTTCAAAGTCCCCCTTTCAAGGGGGATTGAGGGGGATGTCATGATTTATCATTACTAACCCTGCCTGGTCAACAATTTTTGCATTAACTCTTCATTTCGCATCCCCCTTTTGTTCCCCCTTCAAAGGGGGAATCCGTACCTCACCTGTTAACAACTTTTGCATTAAACCTTTTTTCTGATCATTGAATCTGACAACTGAACTTTGTAACATGATTATTTCATCCTCAAGGCCTGAAAGAAACGAGGCAATCTTTTGTTGCTCATTTAATGAGGGTAAAAGAAGTTTTATTTTGACGATTTCATTTTTTGATATATTATATCGTGTTGAGCCCTGAGCTAATTTGAATATTTCTTTGCGCGCATTATAGGATCTAAAGTAAAACCTAGCAAAGTTCGGGTGAAGTGTTTCAAAATTACCTAACCTAAAACCAAAACAAAAGCTATTTAAACAGGCTATATTAATTTCATCCAAAAGGACTGAAGACATACCAGCTTCTTCAGGAGTTTCTGAAGATGTTGTAAAAAAGATATCTCCATACATAACCCTATTTTGATTCTCATCGTCATCAATTATCACATAATCCATTTGGTCTGGATCAATACGAGAATTATTCATAATATTCATAAAGGGAATATAAGGATAGCCTCTTCCAAAATCTTCCTTACTTTTCCCAGTAAGTCCATTATAAGTTTTACCAAGGCTTCCCAATATATATTCCTCCCAGGCTTCCCCCTCAAACTCCTCAAACCTCTTCTTCCCAGTCAGCAACTGCTGCATCAAACCTTTTTTAAGTAGTGTTTTTGCCTCGATAAGTTGCGCTGTCTTCTCTATGGCCCTGTCCCAGGTGGAGAGGATGCGGGCGATTTTTTGTTGTTCAGAGAATCTTGGGAAAGGAATATTCAGAGTTTTTAAACCACTTGAATAAACATGAACAACAGAATGGCCTTGCCCCAATTTTCTTCGATATCTTAAAATAAAATTGCTATTTAATAAATATGATAAGAAAAGACTATCCGCTTGTTTTGGTTTGAAAATAATTATATCACCCCCAGCAAAGGCTTTATCATTCATAAGGTATGCAACACATTTCCCTATTTCATCTAAAGTCTCTCCAGAACCAGCAAATAGTAGTTCTCCTCCATGGATTTCTTTACTCGCAGTTGCTGATTCATCATTAATAAAAGAATCAAATTCTTTAATAAAGAAATGATGTTTAGTGTATATTTCACCATAAGTTACACAGGGATAACCTTGATCATTTATTTCAGCTCTTGAAATTCCCTTTCCTCTCGAAAATGTTCCCACTTCATCTAAAGAGTGAATATCCCACTCCTCCGGGATCCATCCCAGTTTGGTTTTTTTGTAATTGGGGTTGTTTTCACTTTCACACCTGACAGGTTTTGAAAACCTGTCAGGTGTTTTTTCATTATATATCATATTTCCAAATAATTTTCTATTTCAATAATGTTCTGTTCTTGTTGGTGCATAAATTTAAAATTTCCAACATCATCAAACCATCCTATCACTTCCTTGCGTTTTATTTTGGTTGGCTTTACCGAAATACATGTTAAATACGAACTCCATGGCCATTCCATCGGATGTTCGCAAAATCCATGGTGTACAGGATTGTTATGTACGTATACAACAAGCTTCCGAAAATACCCATCGCTGTTTACATGTTTACGTTTAAATGGTCGTTCAAACAAGCTACCATGTCGTTTGAATCGTTTGTTGATTGCTTTTGTATATGCATTAAATAGATTTGAAAAATATTGATGTGGTGGTTTATCTAAACCTGACAGGTTTTGAAAACCTGTCAGGTTTGAGGATACAACATTTTCGTCTTTTATTCGCAACAATAAATGAAAATGATTTTTCATTAAACACCATGCAAATGTATCAGCCAGGGGATCTATGTATTTATCATACAAGCGTAAGAAATGTTCATAATTTGCAGGTTCACGAAATAAATCTTCGCCATTGATACCGCAATTGTATATGTGATAGTATTTATCGTATTCCAATGGTTCTATTTTTTGCATTTGCTTTTATATTTTTTATTTCACACCTGACAGGTTTTGAAAACCTGTCAGGTGTAATAATTTTTTTAATCATACTTTAATAATTGCATCGTTACGAAAAGTATGATGCTCATTATTCTCAACATAACCCAACTGATTTGTCAGTAATTTTGTTTTCTGAATTTCAAATAATTCGACATTCGAATGATGATGGCCAAAAATCCAATAATCAAAACCACATTCCTCAACAAACTCCTTAAGCTCAACAGCAAATGCATTATTTAAGAAGTTGTTTTTATATTGTTCAGGATAATTTAATAGTGTAGGTACGTGGTGGGTGACCACAATTGTTTTTTTGTCCCTATTGTACTTGTTCGCATTCGTTAAAAACTCCAATGCTATTTTATGCAAAGCATTGTAATGCTCAGGAAGAAATCGCAAGCCCTTATACCTGATCACTTGAAAATCTGAAATACTTCTTGCTATATTAAATTCATTTTCAGGATTGATTTTGGTCCAAAGGGTAGTGAAAATAAGGTTGATTTCATCTAATTCTATAATATTATTATCAACAACAAAAATATTATCCCATATTTGCCTTAATTGACTATTTCCAAATTCTGAAATATCAGAATAGTAATACTCATGATTTCCTGGCAACCAATAAACCTTTTCAAAGTTTTCAGAAACATAATCTAAAAAATCAATTTCTTTATGGTTTATTGCAAATGGAAGTATGTCACCGGCTAAAATGAGAATATCTCCAATTGCTTGAATAGGATTTTCTGTTAAATATCTCCTGTTTTCAGGAAACTCGAGATGGAGATCAGAACAATACTGTATTTTCATCAATATTTTTTTTTATTTATCAAACCCAAGCTCTTTCAAATACCCATTCATTTCTTCCCTTACTTCCATTAAATCACTTTCCAGCTGTTCAATTTCTTTCTGAACGGCAGGTATATCTACCTCTTCCTCTTCCTCAAATGTATCAACATACCTTGGGATATTCAGATTGAAGTCATTCTCCTTTATCTCCTCAAAACTTGCCCTGTATGCATACTTGTCTTCACTCTCAAATTTCCCGTATGCTTCAATGATGTGGTCAATATCCTGTTCACGTAATTTGTTTTGTTTCTTACCTTCTGCATAATCACGGCTTGCATCTATGAAAAGCACATCTGTATTATCACCTTTATCCTTTTTGAAAACCAGTATTGCTGCTGGGATGCCCACTCCATAAAATAAATTGGTTGGCAATCCAATAACAGCTTCCAGCTGATTCTCCTCTATGAGCTTTTGTCTAATCGTTTTTTCAGAACTTCCTCGAAAAAGAACTCCATGAGGAACAATAACTCCAACCTTACCAGCATCAGGTTCTGCCGTTTCTATCATGTGCAGAATAAAAGCATAATCTCCTTTTGTCCTTGGAGGAATACCACGCAGGAATCTTTTGTAAGGATCTGCTTCAGCATCTTCATGCCCCCACTTATCAAGTGAAAATGGTGGATTCGCAACAACAACATCAAACTTCATTAAATTATCGCCCTCCAATAATTGCGGACTGTTAATAGTATCGCACCACTCTATTTGGGCTGCATTAATATTATGCAAAAACATATTCATCTTATTCAGTGCCCAGGTTTCTCCATTGCTCTCCTGACCATACAAAGCATAATTCCTTGAGGGAGTGCCATCAACCTCTTTCACCTCCTCTGAAACTGTAATCAGTAAGGAACCTGACCCACAAGCAGGATCACAGATACGGCTTCCTGGTTTTGGACTCATAAGCCTTGCAAGCACAACTGATACTTCATGAGGAGTATAAAACTCACCACCCTTTTTACCTGCACCTGAGGCAAACCTCTCAATAAGATACATATAGGCGTTACCAATAATATCCTCTTTGTTCCCAAGCACAGAAGGACGAAAATCCAAAGAAGGTTTTGCAAAATCATTAATCAAATTTAACAACCTTCTATTTCTATCCCTGGTTTGTCCTAGTTTTTCAGAATTAAAACTGATGTTTCTAAACACACCTTCCAGCTTGGAAAGATTTTCATTTTCAATTCTGTCAAGAAGTTTATCAATCTGCTCACCTATATCCGGATCATTGCGATGCTCATATACATAATCAAAGGTGCAATTCTCAGGTAATACAAAACGTTCACGTTTCATTTTACGTTCTATCAGCTCTTTGTCATTACCATACTTTTCTTTGTATTCTTCATAAGTATCTTTCCACACATCACTAAGGTATTTGATAAACATAAATACCAGGATGTAATTCTTATACTCCGATGAATCGAATGCACCACGAAAAGTATCGCATGCTTCCCATAGTGTTTTGTTGATCTGGTCCTGTGTTGGACGTTTGCCGTTGTTTTCCATATTCTTTGTTATTTATGTTTTATAATTCTTTTAATCATTTCGTTTATCATTATTTCTTTTTTTGCAAGAATAGATCCAAGTAATTCCTTCTCCTTTAAATGTGTTTGAAATAGCTTAATTAACTTCTCTTGATCTTTTATTGTGGGTATATTAATTTCCATATCTTGTAATGTTGATTTATTAATATTGGGAATATAAGTTCCGGCCATGTTTGATTGCAGATAATTTTGTCCAATTTCTGAGTTTATATATAAACAAATATATTTAGGAAGAATCGTATCATTTTCTAGTCTCAAGACGAAAAAAGCAGATGCAGCAACAGCAGGATTAAATTTCTCATCATGACAAACAGCAAAATTATTAGCTCCCTTTGCCATAAAAAGAACATCTCCCTTTTTCAACAAATGTTTTTCATGGATTTTACCTCCATCAACTTTGTTAGGTTCATCAATAATATTAGTTCGATCATCAGAAATATCCCGCATCTGAATTGCATAAGTATTTCCTTTAGGATCATTTTGTATCTTTGTCCTGAAGGAATAACCAGTTGTTATTTCTGCAATATCTTTTAATTTCATTTTTTGATGCTTCATTTTGATTATTTTTACATAATGAATACGATGCAAAGATAATAATTATCTTTAAATTGTCAAGTATTTTTTATGCATAATGACTAGGATGTGCCTGTTATTTATTTCTAAGCTGCTGATTATCTACTATATAAATTGTTGATAAATATTTCGGGATTCTTTCCCTAATAGTCTATTGATACCTATATTATTCTAAAATAAACAGTATTAAGTAGATGACGTCCCTTAATACAATATACTTTCCACATTATCTTAAAATAATCTATATTTACGCTCTTGTTCTAAACCATTAATTATGAAAACAAAACTATTTATACTGGTTTCGGTAATCATGTTACTGTTAGTAAAATGCAAAAAAGACAAAACTGATGATTCTTACCCCTACCAATTCCGGTTCCTGACCGAGCAATATAAACCATTGAACTATGTTGAGAATGGTAATCTGACCGGCCTTGGTGCTGAAATACTAAAATCGATATGCAATCGCTACAACATCCCATTTGAAGTAAATGTATTACCCTGGGCAGAGGCTTATAACCTCGCTTTACAACACGACAATGCGGTACTTTTTTCGGCTGTCCTGAACTCAACCAGAAAGGACCTTTTCAAATGGGCTGGTCCGATCACTTCACTTGATTGGTTCTTTTACTCTTCTGCTCAAAACCAGATACAGTTAAATTCACTTGAAGATGCCAAACAAGTCAATCGTATAGGAGTAATAAAAGATCATTCAATCACCCAGTATCTCATTGAGGAAGGATTTACTAATCTTGTATATATACAAAACAACATCGATGCCTTTGATCAGTTATTGAATGGTGACATCGATCTGATACCTTCCGATAGGATAGCAGCAGAGGCAGCTCTTAAAGAGATTGCCATGTCTTACTATTTGGTAAATGCAGAGTTCAAGATACTTACAGATATGTTATATTTCGCCTTTAACAAAAATGTTCCTGATTATGTTATTGCAGATTTTCAAAAAGAGATTGACCGCATGAAAGGTGATGGAAGATTAGAGTCATTGCACGAGGAATTTATGGACACACCGAATTTCCCGGGAACTTTACAAATATACACTGAACATTACCCACCTCTCACTTTCATGGATAGTTACGGCGATATTACAGGCTTTGGATCCGATATAGTATTTGAGATAATGAAGCGTAATAAAGAATTTTTTGATATCACCTTATCACAATGGAATATTGGGTATGAGATGGCACTTACTAATCCTAATTTCTGCCTTTTCACAATGGACCGGACTGAAATTCGCGACACATTGTTTCAATGGGTAGGTCCGCTCGGAACAAATACTACATATTTTTTCACTAAAGCTGGTTCAGGAATCGTAATTAATTCGCTTGATGATGCAAAGAATTTATCAGCTGTTGGCACTGTGAGTTCATGGTATTCTGATCAATATCTTCAGGATCTTGGATTTACCAATCTTGTATCTGATGGAGATCCAAATGTTGTCATTGAAATGCTTATGAATGGTGATGTTGACGCTTTTGTTTGTTCAGAGATTACTTTTCCAGATCTTCTTGAAGGACTTGGTTATTCATATAATCAGGTTGTACCTGAATTTGAGCTTATGTCGTCTGATTATTATATTGCATTTTCAAAGAGTACCTCTACAGCTATTGTAGATCAATGGAATGAGAAACTGGATCAGATTAAGCTTGACGGTACTTATAGTGCGATCTATCAAAAATGGTTACCTTGATTTAAATCAAAAAAGTAAATGGAAACATCCACTCCAAAAAAATACACCTCTGCCTTAGTAGTCCTTACACTTCTTTTCTTCATCTGGGGTTTTCTAACAGTATTGAATGACATACTTATCCCATATCTTAAAGAAATATTTGAGCTAAACTATTTTGAGGTAATGTTCATACAGTTTGCGTTCTTTGGCGCATACTTCATCGGTTCACTGGTTTATTTCATTATCTCCACTAAGTATGGCGATCCCATCTCCAGAATAGGCTATAAGAAGGGAATTTTAATCGGTCTTCTAATATCTGCAGCTGCCGCATTAATGTTTTATCCTGCTGCAGCTTTAAGGATATTCCCTCTCTTTTTGATAGCTTTATTTGTGTTAGGTTTGGGCTTCACACTACTACAAATATCTGCTAACCCTTATGTAGCTATCCTTGGGCCACAAAAGAGTGCTTCATCAAGACTTAACCTGGCTCAGGCATTTAATTCGCTGGGAACAACTATAGGACCAATATTCGGTGGCTGGCTTATATTTAGTTTTTTTGGAACAAAGGGGAAAGCATTGCTCGACTCAGCTGGAGAAATAATTCACACTGATGATGGAGGAATCATGTCTGCCATGGGAATTCAATTGCCATATCTTCTATTTGCTGTGGTATTGGTTATATTGTTTTTTGTAATTCTTGGGACCAAACTTCCCAAATTTGTCGAGAGCGAAAAGATCAGGAAAGATGCAGGTGCCTTAAAACACAAAAATTTGCTTTACGGAATGATTGCCATATTCTTTTATGTAGGAGCCGAAGTTAGTATTGGTAGCCTGATGATAAACTTTTTCAAATTAGATGAGATTGCAGGATTAGGTGAAAATCAAGCTAAGATATACCTGGCATTTTATTGGGGTGGTGCCATGATTGGACGTTTTCTGGGAGCTATTTCATTGAGTGATTATAAAGGTAAGATCCCAAAACCATTAATAATGTTGGTCGTTTCTCTTTTCACCTTCCTGTTTATCTGGTTTATTGCTGGTCTGGAAACTAGCTTATCGCTTGATATGGTTCTTCCATTTTTAATATTTATTGCGATAAATCTTATTGGATTTATTTTAGGGAGATCAAAAGCACATACAACTCTTTTGGTTTTTGCATTAATTATAATTGTACTATTAACTATAGTCATCAGCTCAAATGGATCTGTTGCATTCTGGAGTTTAATAGGAATAGGCCTTTTCAATTCAATTATGTGGTCGAACATTTTTACCCTGGCTATTAAAGACCTGAAAGAATATACTTCCCAGGGATCATCCCTGCTTGTAATGGCTATTCTTGGAGGTGCCTTAATCCCTTTAGCCCAAGGAGCTACTGCGGATATTATTGGTCTGCATATGTCATTTTTTATCCCTATTATTTCATATCTTTATCTTGCCTGGTATGGATGGAAAGGGTATTTGCCGGGTAAGTTTAAAAGGCAGTCAAAACTATAATTTTCCCAACTGTTAGTCGTAGATAGTTGCTGTAAGTGTTAGTCGTAGGCTCCTGCCTATGACTTAATTATTTTTTTATATTTAAAAATATTAAATACTTCCAGATATTTTCGTTACTTTTACAAATAATATAACTACCCTCACTTATTGAGTAATTCTTTAATAATGAAAAAGCTCTTTATCTGTATTATATTCTTCCAGGCTATTTTCATAGTAGATACTTATTCACAAACCAACTACACCACAGGCAACCATGCATACTGGACAGAGCGAAGTCTCAATTTCAACAATGTGACTATCGGAGGTGGTAATATTGTTTATTCTTATGATACAAGCAACCATCTTTACCATAATGGGAATAAAATTCTACTGCCAAACCTTTCTGCAGTTGCTAATGGCGATTTTGTGATCGACAGCGCATTCTATGGATATGGATCAGGCGGAAACCCTGATAGCTATAATTACCAATGGGATGCACAAACACTAACTCTTCAAAATAGTGAATTTGACATCCCTTATCTTTTTGTCAGTCCTGTTTCTGCAATATCAATGGACTATGGTAAAGCCTTGCAATATAACAACATTTATTGTGGTTATGGAAATTGTTATGCAATAATAGATGGGCCTGTTGAAAGCCTTGCGTATCCATATTATCAACCTCAAAATGACACATTTCAAATTTGGACAGGAGAAGAGCTGATTAATGCAGGAGATATTAAGGGTACCGGAACTCCTTCAAAAATTTCTCAACAACAACTCGACACAACCACAAACATGAGCTACTGTGTAAACACTTATGGTCAGGGGTGGCGACTACCTACTGACATTGAAGCTGGTCATGTTAATGATCTTGAAGGTTACGGTAATGGATTTGACAATGGATATAAAGGAAACACACAAGATTATATGTGGACATCCTCACTTTTTAAAACCTATAATGTTAAACGATGGCCGGTGCAACTTGATAACGGTTATTGGGAGAATTGTGCAGGATTCCTTTATACATATAATAAAGTTCGTTGTGTTTTCAACAGCTCCCCGGTTATACATGCTAATGCAGGAGATGATCAAACAATATGTCATGGAGATACAACTGTGTTAAATGGTTGCGGTGGGGGAACATATTTGTGGAGTACAACTGAAACAACTGCCAGTATCGTGGTAAGCCCATCAATAACAACTACCTATACCCTCACAGTAACAAACAACGGGCAAACATCAACTGATGATGTGACAATTACGGTAACATCATGCAATATTTACGGTAATGTCAATTATAATAATATATTAAATACGCCACTCGGTAATGTTTTATTAACCCTAACAGATCAATACGGAATAATACTTGGTTCCACCCACACGGATACCTTAGGGAATTATATAATCAATGATCTAAGAAGTGGTACATATACACTCAATGTTAAATGCTCAAAATTACCGGGTGGATATAATTCAGCCGATGCCCTTATGATAATGAAGCATTTTGTAATGATGGACACTTTATCAGGATTAAATCTGAAAGCTGCAGATGTTGATAGCAATGGATATATAAATACAAATGATGCCCTTGCAACTGCAATGCGCTTTGTTGGGTTGATCAGCACCTTTACTTCAGGAGACTGGGTGTTTGATGGCGATACAGTATCAGTTGACAAGGCAACTGTGTATCATGAGATCTTTGGCTTGTGCTATGGTGATGTTGATGCTTCATTCTTACTTGTAAAAAACTGGCTCATCTTTCTTCCGTCATTGAAAGCTTTTTTCAATGACAATAAAAACCTGAAGAATAATAAATATTTTCCTAAATAATATTGTACTTTTGCCTGCTATTCTTGCGTTCTTCCATGAACAAGAATTTTAAAATCAATACATATGAAAAAATTATTCTTTTTTATAACAGGAATATTGTTAATATCAAGTGGCTTTTCTCAAAATCTTGACGAAATATCTACAGGGAAATTCAGTACAGGTGTTGATATCTTTACTGATAGCTGGCAGGACTTACCTGAAGGCATGACACAGAGAACAATTAACCAGGGTGTCAACTTTTATTTGATGTATAATCATCCCTTCGCCGGGAGTAACTTCAGTGGTGCACTTGGAATAGGAATAGGGACTCATAATCTATACAATAACTCACTGCCAACCACTGACTCAACAGGAAGCACTGTTTTTGTACCAATTGAAGATATTAATTACAGAAGATCCAAAATAACCCTTACTTATTTGGATTTCCCAATTGAATTCAGATATAAATCAAAAGATAAGTTCAGGCTTGCTATAGGATTTAAAGCCGGTGTAAATATCAGCAGTCATATGAAATACAAAGGAGATGAACTTAACGGGATCTTAGAAGAAATTAAGATTAAATCTTACAACCTTAGGAATCTTGAGGACTGGAGATATGGAGTAACGGCAGCTATAGGCTATAAATTTATTAACATGGTTCTCTTCTATTCTTTGAGTCAAGTATTTGAAAAAGGGCGTGGACCAGAACTTTACCCAATTTCAATAGGAATTTCATTGAGACCTTTCTAATCAAAATAATAAGAACAGAACAAGCAGGATTGTCAATCCAACAAAATAACCGCTGTATACCTCAGAGGCTTTATGTTGTTTTAGTTTTAGTCGGGCAAATCCAATTAATCCTGATACAAAAATTATTGAAATAATAATATACGGAATTCCCAACATCAACTTAAGTGATAATCCTAAAAAAATTCCTGTCATACCACCAATAGCAAGCATATGTAAGCTAATCTTGCAAAAGAAATTAATGATCAAGGCAATTAATACCAATAAAGTTGCACCCAGTAAATACAGATTATAAAAATCAGGTAAATAAAGCTGTTTGATAATATGATAAGTCATATAATAAAAAACAGCTGTTACAATAAAAGGAAGCACCCTCTCTTCTCTCATTTTCATCTGCAATGATGGTATCAGTCTATACTTAAGAAAAATAAGATTTATTATTAATGGGAAGAGGAAGGTTGTTATAAATACTAATCCAATTATTCTGATTTTTGAATACTCCGGTATTACATAAGAATAATAAATACTCATGTTGAAAAACAAAATCAGGGTATAGGTAGGTATCAATAGTGGATGAAAAATGTAAGAAATTATATTTGCAAGTCGTGTCTCGGGCATCTATAAAAATTTGTTGATATTTTATTGTTCAGAAATGAAATGATAAGGCTTAATGATATCTTTGATAAGGATATATGTTATAACTCTTTTCGTAGGCGGGCAACAGGAATATTCAGTTGTTCCCGATATTTAGCAACAGTCCTCCGGGCAATATTATAAGACTTCTCTTTCAAAATTGCGGTGAGTTGTTCATCTGTCATAGGTTTACTTTTATTTTCCGACTCGATGCAATCCATAAGGATCTTTTTTATTTCCCTTGTTGAAACTTCTTCACCACTATCTGTTGTTAAAGATTCGGAAAAAAAGCTTTTAAGTAAAAAAGTGCCAAATGGAGTCTGGACATATTTACTATTAGCAACTCTTGAGATTGTAGAAATATCAAGCTTAACTATTTCAGCAATATCCTTAAGGATCATAGGTCTCAATTTTGTTTCATCACCATCTTGAAAATATTCACTCTGATAAATCATAATAGCATTCATGGTTATATACAAGGTATGTTGCCGCTGTTTTATGGCATCAATAAACCATTTTGCGCTATCGATTTTTTGCTTGATAAAAACCATTGCATCTTTTTGCTGGCTACTTTTGCGGCTTTTTTGTTTTGAAATAGCTTCCAGCATGTCAACATAAGTCTTACTTAGCCTTAATTCCGGAGCATTTTTTGAGTTTAGAGTAAGCTCAAGCTCTCCATCATTATTATGAATAATAAAATCAGGGATAATGTAATAATTGGTTTTTGTGGTTTCGCTTAATGAATTTCCGGGTTTTGGATTAAGCTTAAGTATCTCATTTATGGCATCCTTCAGCTCCTGTTCACTCATTTTGGACTTCTTCAATATTTTATCATAATGCTTTTTTGTAAATTCATTAAAATATCTTTGAATTATAAGCTTTGCATTTGCAATGGCTGGATTGTCATCCTCGTTTCGCATTAACTGAATAAGTATACATTCCTGAAGATTTCTGGCTCCAACTCCGGGAGGATCAAATTCCTGAATAATTTTTAAAATTGATAGAATTTCGTTGCTCGTTGTAGTTATATTCTGTGAAAAAATAAGATCATCAACCAATGCATTCAATTCACGATGAATATACCCTGAATCGTCAAGGTTGCCAATAATGGTAAGTGCAATTTGTTTATCCCTCTCGCTTAATACTCTCAGTCCCAATTGTGAAATAAGAAAATCATGAAAAGTCATAGCACTTACAAAAGGAATGTCTCTTGGTTCATTATCCGGGCTTGTATTACTTGAATTAAGTTTATACGAGGGCATATCTTCATCATTCAGGTAATCATTAAGATCAAATTCATCATCAGCCAGTTCAAACTCATCTGTAGATTCATCTTCTCCTTCGTTTTCAAAATCATCATTCTCCTCTTCATCAGTAACTTCTTCTGCTTCATTGCTATCATCCAAAGCAGGATTCTCTTCAATTTCCTGTTTAATTCTCTGCTCAAGAGCAATAGAGGGTATCTGCAGCAACTTCATTAGAAGAATCTGCTGTGGTGATAATTTTTGCAATAGCTTTTGTTGCAATCTCAAATTCTGCATAATCCCATTTTATTTCAAATCCCTACAAGCAACCAATATACGAAAAAAATTCCAATATACAATATCTAAACTATAAATAATTTCAAATTACCAAACTATAAATTTAAAACCACTTATAATTTGAATTTATTGCTTTGATATTAATTAGTATTTAGAGTTTAGAATTTGGTGCTTAAAACTCTGCATTCTGGGGTGTTCGCGGAAAGGGCATTACATCTCTGATGTTACTCATCCCGCTAATAAAGAGTATCAATCTTTCAAAGCCCAGTCCAAAACCACTATGTGGCGCTGAACCAAATTTTCTGGTCTCAAGATACCACCATATATCTCCTTCAGGGATATCCAATTCTTTGATCCACTGATAAAGTTTGTCATAATTCTCTTCACGCTGAGATCCTCCGATAATTTCACCAATCTTCGGAAATAGAACATCCATTGCCCTGACCGTTTTGCCATCATCATTCTGCTTCATATAAAAGGCTTTTATCGACTTTGGATAATCAGTCAGTATTACCGGTTTCTGGAAATGTTTCTCCACCAGATATCTTTCATGCTCAGATTGCAGATCCAGACCCCAATCCACAGGAAACTCAAACTTGTGCGCGGAATCTTTTAGGATTTTAATGGCTTCGGTGTATGTTAATCGCTTGAATTCATTATTAATAACAAACTTTAGTCTTTCAATTAATTCCTCATCATACATTTTGTTGAGAAATTCCAGATCATCCTTACAATTATCAAGTGCATAATTGATGAGATATTTCAGAAAATCCTCAGCTAGGTCCATGTTATCAACTATATCATTGAAAGCCACTTCCGGTTCTATCATCCAGAATTCTGCCAGATGCCTTGGAGTATTTGAATTTTCAGCCCTGAACGTAGGGCCAAATGTATAAACCTGCGAAAGAGCAAGAGCACCCAGTTCCCCTTCTAATTGCCCGGAGACAGTAAGATTTGTCTCTTTCCCGAAAAAATCCTTTGAATAGTCAACATCTCCATCCTCATTAAGAGGAGGGTTTTTGGCATCAAGAGTGCTAACCCTGAACATCTCGCCTGCTCCTTCAGCATCAGAACCGGTAATGATAGGTGTATGAATGTAATAAAACCCATTATCATTGAAATACTTATGAATTGCATAAGAAACTGCATGACGTATCCTGAAGATAGCTCCGAAAGTATTTGTCCTGGGACGCAGATGAGCTATTTCTCTTAAAAATTCAAGGCTGTGTCCTTTCTTCTGGAGAGGATATTTTTCCGGATCAGCAGCACCCAATATTTCTATTTTTTCAGCCTGTATCTCAACACCCTGTCCTTTTCCCATCGATTCAACCAATTTCCCGTGAACAGCAATGCATGCTCCGGTGGTGATCTGGTTTATTGTTTCTTCAGGGAAATTAGCAACATCAGCTACTATCTGAATATTATGAATAATTGAACCATCATTTAAAGCAATAAAAGCGATTTTCTTATTACCTCTTCTGGTCCTTACCCATCCTTTAACGATGACATCTTTTCCTAAACCAATTTTTTCAGGTGATTTTAAAAGATCATAAACCTTAATCCTTTTCGATTTTTCCATTTCAAACATAATTAATATTTCTATCAAAATTTTTGCAAAACTAATGACTTTTTAGAGTTTTATAAAGAATACTGAAATCTTTTATACTATGATCTTTTAATGTCAATCAAGAGTTGAAAATGCGTAGAGATTTACTTTTTTATTTATTAGTCGGATAATCAAGATGTTATATGTTAATTGTTATAAGTTATTAGTTTCAAGGCAGATTAAAATTTTTCTAATAACATATAACGTATAACTAATAACAGCTATAATATGCTTAATATCTACTAATTACAAATTTTTATAAACAGTTAATATTTAACCCTTGATTCGCATTTTTAATTATTAACTTTGTTAACTGAAAATGAGCATAGAATTAAACATATTACCTCTTCAAAAATGGCTTAAGTTTGATAGTCATCCTATAATTATAAGTGGTCCATGTAGTGCTGAATCTGAAGAACAGTTACTTAGGACAGCAAGGGAGTTATCCCAAATCCCAAATGTAAGGATCTTTCGTGCAGGAATATGGAAGCCCAGAACAAGACCTAACCAGTTTGAAGGTGTTGGGAATATAGGGCTTAAATGGTTAAAAAAAGTAAAACAGGAAAGTGGTTTATTAACAACTGTTGAAGTGGCAAATCCCAAACATGTGGAGGAAGCTATAAAACATGATGTAGATATTTTATGGCTTGGGGCAAGGACTGTTGTAAATCCTTTTTCTGTTCAGGAAATTGCCGAAACACTTCAGGGTATTGACATACCTGTTATTATAAAAAACCCGGTTAATCCTGATATTAACCTATGGATAGGAGCTCTTGAACGGATAAACCGTGCCGGGATTACCAAGCTTGCCGCAATACACCGTGGTTTTTACTTCTTTGAAAGCTCACCCTTCCGCAATGCGCCAATGTGGGAAATTCCAATCGAACTCAAACGATTGTATCCCTCTCTTCCACTTTTTTGCGATCCAAGCCATATATGCGGAAATAAAGATTTGATACAATCTGTCAGCCAAAAAGCCCTTGATCTTGAAATGGAGGGACTGATGATCGAATCTCATTATAATCCTGACATTGCTTTAACAGATGCTAATCAACAAATCACTCCAAAACACCTGGCAAATATTTTCAGCAAACTTGTAATTCGTGAAGAATCAGTTACTGGTGAATTTGAAACTACGCTCGACGAACTCAGGACTGAAATTGATAAACTCGATGCAGAACTTATTGATATCCTTTTACATCGGATGAAAATTGTCGAAGAAATTGGTGAGTATAAAAGAGATAATAATATAACTATACTTCAGATAAAACGATGGAGTGAGATAATTAAAAACCGTCTTGCCCATGGAATAAAAATTGGACTGAATAAGGATTTCCTGCTGAAAATTTTGCAACTTGTACATAAGGAATCCATACAAAAACAGACTGATATAATGAACAAAGGGAAAAAGTAAGATCACTAATCGCTAATCACTAATCTTCAGGGTTTACATCCATCGCTTTCGCTTAAAAAACAATATCATACCTCCTGCAATAATTACCATTGCAATTATCACTACTAGAAATGAATTGGGATCATTCTGAAAAGGAAGTCCTACATTCATGCCATATAGCCCTGTAATAAACGTCAGTGGAAGCAAAATAGCGGAAACGAGAGTAAGAACTTTCATTATCTCATTTATCTTGTTAGTCTGAAGTGAATCAAAAGTTTTTGACAACCCCTCAATCAGCTCCTCATAATCCTCAACCATGTCCCACATCTTCTGGTAATAATCGAGAATATTACCCCAATAATCTTCCATGTTTTCAGCATATCCCTTAATAGCACCTGTTTCAAATTTATGGAATAATCTTAACTGAGGTTTAAAAATCGTGTTGACAAGTATAAGGTTCTTTCGTGTGGCTGATATTTTCACAATTGTTTTCTCAGGCCGTTTACTAAATAAATCCCTGTTAATATAATCCAGCTCATATCCGATTTTGCTCACAAGAGTAAGGCTTTCCCGTAACAGACTCTCAAGGATCTTATATAATAATGCATCACTTGTCCCTATTTCGAAGCTTTCCTTTCGTTCAAGTTGTTCTTTTGCCTTTTGAAAAACATCAGCAACTACCCAATGAGATTTCCCAATTGTAATTATATAGTCTTCACCCCAAAATATTTTCACTTCGCGTGTTTTGGTTAACTTTTCTGATTTATCTAAAGATGGGAAATGCAGTATCAGAAAATAATAATCATCATAGATATCGATCTTGGGCCTTTGGTTTACACTGCGACAATCTTCTATATCAAGAGGATGAAAATGAAAGTTCTCTTTAAGGTAATTAAGATTTTCATCTGTCGGGTTCAGAACATGATACCATTTTAATGTTCCGATTTTTATTGTTTCAATCATAAGCCCTCCCCTAATATTTAATTCATTACTCGATTTTACATTCTGTCAGATTATTGAAAACAAAAAGAATTTTTAATCCTACAAAAAAAATAATGTCACAAAAAACTCTAGCCTGAATAATTCATAAGCTTAGTGGTACTTTGTGTAATCCTTTGTGATTAATCATTTTTTTAATTTCTATGACTTCAAATATACGTAAAAAATTAAAATTGGTTTGCCTTAAATCAAAAAAAGCCCGGACTGCAGCCCGGGCTAAAAATGTTAAACCCTTTAAAATAAACAAAATATAAATTAAAGAGAACACAAATATACAAAATAATTAATGAAAATGAAATATTTCTTTTTCGAATGAAATTGAAACCTGAAACTATAATCAATCCCTCCACTCAAAGGTGTTGATCATATGGTCAATATCCTCGTGTATAAAATCAATAACCGGAGATAATGAATCATTATTAGGAGTTACATAAAAATATAAAGAACCTCTTACGAAATGATTTGTACTGTCGGTAACATAAAATTGGTATGGGGAAGCAGCAGTAGAGCCTTTAATTTCATATAACAATCCGTAAACCTTTGCATTTTTATTAATAAAAAGAACCTCATTTATTGCACTTGCCTTTGGTATATGTTTAACAACAAGATTACGTGAATCTTCAAGATAACTATTCAGATTATCATTAACCTCTTTATAACTAATATGCAGAATTCCTTTGAATGCAGGAAAATGGAGGTTTATCCAGTTTTTACCGGAATAGGAGAATGTATCAGGCACAACTACAGCATAAACCGGATATTCAAAAGAATAAGGGTATATAGAATCTAATCTTATATATTGTTTCTCCGGGAGGTCAATCCTGAAATATGCCCGCGGCTTTGGAATATATCCATTGTCGCATGAATTCGTGACCATAGATAAAACTACATTGAATATTAAAAATACTAAGCTGTGAACTTTACTAAAAGGACAATTAGAAGCCGTCATTATTTTATTATGTAATTCAAAAAGAATTATTCTCTTTTAGCTTTCTTTTCTCTCTTTTCTGCTTTTTTTTCTTTTGCGGTTTTGAGTGGTGCCTTTTTAACCTTCTTCTTTGAATCTTGAGATTTAGCCATGATATTATTTTTTATAAGGTTTATTTATTCTAAGATTCCCAAAGTTAAACTAAAAAACAGTGTTATCCCAAAGTCTGGCTGCTATTTTTTAACAATTATTAATATCTGGTTTATCTTGACTTTCGCCTATTGGCAAAGAACTCTTGTTTCCTTTTTTGTTTCTCCTTATTCCATTCTTTTTTTTCTTGATTTGTCATAGGATCTTCTGTTTGAGGGAAAGGATTATCATTGATAACTTTTATCTTCTGCCTGATCAACTTTTCTATATCTTTTACATAAGCATTTTCTTCAGGTTCGCACATGGAAATAGCTATCCCATTTTCACCGGCTCTGCCGGATCTACCTATCCTGTGCACATATGTTTCAGCTACATCCGGCATATCATAAAGGATGACATATTTTAGCTTATCAATGTCAATACCCCTGGCTGCAATATCAGTTGCTACCAACACTCTGATTTTCCTGTCTTTGAAGTCTTTCAACACTTTTTGTCTGTGATTTTGTGCTTTGTCACCATGGATAGCCGCTGAGCTAATCTTATGTTTGTGTAAGTCGCGGGCAATTCTATCTGCACCATGTTTTGTCCTTGAAAATAATAATACCTGATCGATTTCCTGATCCTGAAGTATATATCGTAATAGGTTTTTTTTTGTTTTCCTGTTGGTGTAATATAAATACTGGTCCAGGGTTTCAGCAGTGGAGGAAGCAGGATCTACCTGAACTTTCCTAGGGTTGCTCAATATCTTTCTGGATAGATTAATGATACTCTCCGGCATTGTTGCTGAAAAGAACAATGATTGCCTTTTCCCGGGAAGTAACTTTAACAGCTTCCTGATATCATTGATAAATCCCATATCTAACATCCTGTCTGCTTCATCCAACACAAATATTTTAACTGTTTCCAGACTGATATAACCTTGATCGATAAGGTCTAACAGCCTTCCCGGAGTGGCAACAAGTATATGTACTCCTCTCTTCAATTGATCAACTTGCGAACCTTGCTTAACACCTCCAAAAATAACAGTATTCTTTACAGCTGTGTATTTGCCATATTTCTGTATATTCTCATCTATTTGTATTGCAAGCTCCCGCGTTGGAGTAACAATTAATGCTTCTATCTTAGGCTTGGCATAATTGTTATACCCTAACTTGTCGATAAGTTGTATAATTGGAATTGCAAATGCTGCTGTTTTACCTGTTCCGGTTTGAGCAGTGCCCAAAATATCATCTCTGTTAAGAATAAGCGGAATAGCTTTTTTCTGTATCGATGTTGGTTCAGTATAATTTTTATCTTTTAAAGCCTTTAATATAGGCTCAATAATATTCAGATCGTCGAATTTCATTTAGTTCTGATTTATTCTCGAAATTATTGGTATTGTATAGTAATGTGTGCTAATAAAAAAGTGCAAAGGTAGGCATTAAGATATTACGAAGGATAAATTTAATATCTCCCGTGTTTGCTAAAACATTAGCGGTTATATTAGAAAAACAAATTAATTTGGTCTAATGGTTTGAATAAACGCCCGTTTTATTGGTGTTTATTTTTTATTAGCTATGTGTGTTTTTATGTTATCAAGTTGTCACCGAAGTTAACATTTTAAATATTTTTCTCATCTTGTTGCATCTTGTTGGTTCAAACAACCCTCTAAATAGATTAATTCTTAGGGATTACGGAATCTTGTAGATGCAACCAAACCTTTATTGTGATCATCAAGTCGGCTTTTTAAGTTAGATGTATAACCTGTATACCAATTATCATCTTTATTGCTTAATAAAACATATGTGTAAGGAATAATTTGCATTACAATTATTAGCAAATACGCCACTGATGGCTATATTGATAAGATATTTTCTGCTTTTCTGTAATTGAAGTTGTGGAATTATTCGGAATTTATCGGGCTCAAAGGATAATTATTCATTATCATTATTATCACTGATATTCACTTCTATCTGTTTAATCCTGCGCTTGTCAACAGCAGATATCCTAAAGGAAAAGCCCTGGAATTTAATAACATCATCTTTCCCGGGTATGCTTCCTTCAAGCTCCAGGATAAGGCCGGCAAGTGTGTCTGACTCTCCCCTGACCTCGTCAAAAATATCATCTTCAATCCCAATTATCTTACAGAAATCGTTAAGAGAGGTTTTTCCTTCAAAAATATAATTATTGGCATCCAAATGGGAATAATTTATTTCATTAACATCCCTGTCAAATTCATCGCTGATCTCACCAACAATTTCCTCGATAATATCCTCCAGAGTAACAATACCTGAAGTTCCGCCATACTCATCAACAACTATTGCCAAATGGATCTTCCTCTCCTGAAATTCATGCAGGAGATCATTTATCCGCTTATTTTCCGGAACAAAAAAAGCTTCTCTCAACAAAAATCTCCAATTAAAATCATCATTTTTATGCAGATGAACAAGTAAGTCCTTTATGTAAAGAACACCTTTTATATTGTCAAAATTATTCTCATATGCAGGTATACGCGAAAAACCTGAATCTCTGATGATCTTTATTAAATCTTTAAACCCCAAAGTAATATCCACGGCCGTCACGTCTATCCTGGATTTCATTATCTCACTAACCTTAATATCTCCAAACCTGACAATCCCTTTAAGCATTTTGGTTTCTTCTTCAGGTGTATTTTCATCGGCAGTAATTTCTATAGCATCCGAAAGCTCACTAATAGAAATATCATGTCCTTTACGGTTAATCCTTTTGTCAATAAATGATGTGGAATTTATAAGCAGTGAGCTCAATGGATAAAATATCTGATTAAGCAATTGCAGCGGTCGTGCCATAACAAGAGAAAATCTGAGAGCATTTTGATTTGCGTATATCTTAGGAATGATCTCGCCTATCAATAAAAGAATTGAAGTGATAACCACAACCTGTATAATAAATCCAATTACAGGAAAGCCTGAAAAATCAAAGGTACTGTTAATAATAAATGCAGAAAGGATTATAATAGCAACATTTATAAAGTTATTTGCAATCAGTATTGTTGCAAGTAAGCGCTTTGGTGTCCCTAATAATTTGATTATAATTTTAGTGGATCTCTCCTTCTGCAATCTGATCTTTTCCATTTGCGAAGGATTCAAGGAAAAGAATGCAATCTCAGACCCGGATATCAAAGCCGAGCATAACAATAAAACAAGCGTTAATATCAAAGAAATTACTACCTTAAAAGTGAATGTCTTGAACAAGATGCCAGCTAAAATCCATAACATCCATAAGTAGGGATCAATATCCGGGTCTTCCAAAATTATTTAATTTAATTCCACTTCAGAGAGAAACAAATCAATACAAAATTAATAAATATTCTTTAGCCTTTAGTATTTACCAAAATAAAAAGGCATCAACCTAGAACGGAAGATCATCTTCAACTTCAGTTGCCGGAGCATCAGTCGTTGCCTCTTGTGGGCTATCTCCATTTTGCTGCTTTCTCCCTCCTCCAAGCATTGTCATATTATCACCAACTATTTCAGTTGTGTATCTTTTGTTACCATCTTTATCCTCCCAGGAGCGGGTCTTTATCTTACCTTCAAGAAATATTTGGTTTCCCTTGCTAAGATATTTCTCAGCAACATCAGCCAATCCCCTCCATAGCACTATATTATGCCATTCAGTCTGCTTGACTCTATTTCCTTCTTTGTCTTTATACTCTTCAGTTGTCGCTAGAGAGAATGATGTTTTTTTTACTCCACTGTCGAATGTTTGAGATTCCGGATCTTTTCCAAGATTTCCAATTAAAATCACTTTATTTACGCCGTTTGCCATCTAATAAAATTTTAAAATTAATACTAATAAAAACTTTCATAAAAGTTTATAGCTCTCAGCTAAAAACTTATTTCAAAAATACTACAAAAAAGATCCCATGTCAATCTATAATGAGTAATTAGGATAAAATAGGCTGTTACCAATGTAATCTATTGAGTAAATGGTATCAAGTATTGAGTATCATGACACTTTATCAATTTATCAAGGTAATTCATAATTCGTAATCCATAATTTGTAATTGCAAAGCGCTAACCATTAATAATTATCTCCCTTTACAATTCGTCTTACAAATGAGATCAACAACAATAATGCAGCAACAAACATAGATATCCTCCCAATATAATCTCCATAAATTGCATAAAAAGTTAATTCTGAATTTGTATTAATCTCCTGTTTTATCACTGCGGTAACCCAGTATTTTGTAGCTTGCTGAATATCCCCTCTCTGATTAACAAAACATGATATTCCTGTATTTGCTGACCTTGCAATGCTTCTTCTTAATTCAATAGCCCTGAGAGATGCGAAGGTAAGATGCTGCTTATGACCCGGAGTATCTCCCCACCAGCCATCGTTCGTAATTATAGTAATAAACTCTGCGCCATTGCGTACAAACTTTGCACAAAATTCTCCGTAGATCGATTCATAGCATATCAGAGGAGCAACTTTCAGAGAATCACGGCATCTTGTAAAAGGTTTTCTTATTTTATCTTTACCGAGTCCTCCCACTGTACCACCAAGATCAAAAGCAAGTTCTGAAAGTGGGTTTAATAATTTGGGAAATGGCATTTTTTCAACTCCGGGTACAAGTTTCGATTTATGATAAAGCTGAATATTATTGCATGTATCCAAAAATAACGCCGTATTATATGCATCATAATAGAATTTTTCCCTTGCATGAAACCTCCGGGTTACTGTAGGTTTGTCTCCTTTAAGAAATTTTTTAAAAGTTGACGCACCTATTATAATGCTTAAATTAGGATTATCTCGCAAATAGTATTTTATACGATTCAGGCTGGAGGATCTCTCTAATTGTCGTTCCCATACATTCTCCTGTATTGCGGATTCCGGACAAACCAGAAAATCTGTATTCTTATCAACCTTCTCATCAGCAAGATCAAGTGTTTTTTTCATAACAACATATGGTGGAAGAGAATATAGCTCATTATAGGGATCTATATTTGGTTGTACAATTACAACACTAACAGAATCTCTTTCTTCCTCATAATTATTATATATAAAAAAAGAACTTATTATCGGCAAGAATATTACGATAGCAGATAAAACTGAAAAATGTATTATCCGTTTTTTTGATCCTGCTTTACTGAGAATGTTATTTAAAACTTCGTAAAGTAAGATATTCACCAGGATTACCCAGACTGTACCTCCAAATGCTCCTGTGTATTCATACCATTGTATCCATTTATAGTAGGTGGCAAATCCATTTCCAAAATTTAACCACGACCATGAGAGATCCCAATCGAGATGGAGAAATTCAAAAGCCGTCCAGTATACTATTAGGGCAATATATGCTATTCTTTTTTTTAACAGTATTTTTTTTGTTAGATAAAAAAGATTAAAGACTATTGCCATAAAAAGAGAATTCAATGTGACAGCCATAACAGCTCCGACAGAAGTAGCATTTGAAATCCACCAGGTTGTTAATAAGTTCCAAATCAAAAATGCAGGGAAAGAATAAACTAATCCATAAAAGCGACAAGATCTTTTTCCTCCACATGGAAACTTATCCTCCATATATAATAAAGGTATAAGTGCAATAAATAAAAATCCGGGGAAGCCATTGGCAGGCCAGGCAATGCTAAGCAATAGCCCTGATAATAATGACAACAATAAAAGTTGATATTTTTTCATAAATACTTAGCCTGATTAATTCATAAGCTTTGTTGTACTTTGTGGTTAATCTTTTTTTACCACGAAGTAACTAAAAGTACATCACGAAGGAACACAAAGAAAACCATAATATTATTACAATTTATGAATTATTCAGCTTAAAAGGTAAAAATATTTATTAAAACACTTTATAATTACATAATTAAATAAGTTCTAATAAAGAAATTTCTCATAGGGAAATCTCTTCCTGTGGATTTCTTTAACCTCCTGATAAAGTATATCTTTTAATTCACTCAGGTTTTGACTTTTCAAGGCTGAAATAAAAATTGAAGGAGTATTATCTTTTGCCATCCAGGTGTTTTTTAAGTCTTCCAGGCTAAAGTTCTCCTTAGTATCCGGGCTAAGATCATCATCCTCTTTTTCAATAAATGTATAAGCGTCAATTTTATTAAAAACAAAAATAGTTCTCTTATCAGAAGCATTAATATCTGATAAAGTTTGCCGAACAACATTGATCTGTTCTTCAAATTCCGGATGAGAAATATCAACAACATGAATCAGTATATCAGCCTCCCTGACTTCGTCAAGGGTAGATTTAAAAGATTCAATAATTCCATGAGGCAGTTTTCTGATAAAACCTACAGTATCTGATATTAAGAGTGGCAGATTATCAAGCACAAGCTTTCTGACTGTTGTATCAAGAGTGGCAAATAATTTATTCTCCGCAAATATATCTGATTTACTCAACAAGTTCATCAAAGTTGATTTTCCAACATTGGTATAACCAACAAGTGCAACCCTGACTAATCTTCCTCTGTTTTTTCTCTGACTGGATTTCTGCTTATCGACCAGGATAAGTTTTTTCTTTAATAATGTAATTTTATCCCTTATTATACGTCTGTCAGTCTCGATTTCAGTTTCACCGGGGCCTTTCATACCAATTCCACCTTTTTGTTTAGAAAGGTGAGTCCAGAGATTAGTCAGGCGTGGTAATAAATATTCGTACTGAGCAAGTTCAACCTGTGTTTTTGCATGAGCTGTTCTGGCCCTGGTAGCAAAGATATCTAGTATAAGATTATTTCTGTCCAGTATTTTACATTCCAGGATTTTTTCAATATTTCTTAACTGAGCAGGAGATAACTCATCATCAAATACTGCAATATCAATATTTTCAGCTTTAACATATTCCCTGATTTCCTCAAGCTTACCCTTTCCTACAAAGGTTTTTGGGTGAGCATATCTTAATTTCTGTATGAAACGCTGCCTGGGAATTGCTCCGGCAGTCTTTAATAAAAATGCAAGCTCATCAAGATATTCATCAACATTTTGATTATCTTGTTTTGTTGTTATCAAACCAATCAATATCGCTGTTTCCGGCTTTATTTTAGTATTTAAACCTTGAGACATCTGCATAGACATCAGATAATTATTTCATCATTATTTTTGTTATAGAAGTGGTATTCAAGTAACTGATATGATGAACTCGGGAAAATCTTGATTGGTTTTTTATACTTAAGGCGCCATTTTGCTCTTATTGAAAACAATCCTTTTGTGAGGTAAGCAAACATATAAGGATGAACATTAACTTTTAGATAGTCTTCATTTTGTTCATTGATAAGATATCTTAAATTATTTTCTATTTCATCGATAAGGATAATACTTGGTTTTACTTCTCCACTACCTTCACAGCATGGGCATTTCTCAAGTATTGAAATATCCATTTCAGGACGAACTCTTTGCCTGGTTATTTGTACAAGGCCGAATTTACTTGGAGGAAGAATGGCATGCTTTGCACGGTCATTGCGCATTTCATCCTTTAAGGTCTGGAATAATTTCCGTCTGTTAACGGCTTCATTCATATCGATAAAATCAACAACAATGATCCCACCCATATCTCTAAGCCTTAATTGCCGTGCCACTTCCCTGGCAGCTTCCAGATTCACCTCTACAGCATTGGTTTCCTGATTGTTTTCTTTGTTTGTACGATGTCCGCTGTTAATATCAATAACATGAAGAGCTTCAGTATGTTCTATGATCAGATATATTCCGCTCTTAATTGTAACAGATTTCCCAAAAGAACTTTTTATTTGTTTGTCAACCCCAAAATGTTCAAAAATAGGAAGTTTACCCTTATAAAGCTTAACAATCCCGACTTTATCAGGAGCGATTTGTTTGATATAGTTCTTTGTATCCTCAAATAATACAGTGTCATTAATATAAATACTATTAAATGATTCGTTGAGCAGATCCCTCAATATTGCTGACGTCCGGTCAAGTTCGCTAATAATTTTATTTGGTGGCTTTACTGCATTTAGTTTTCTTATGGAGGTCTTCCATTTTTGGACAAGATCTTTTAAGTCAGTATCCAGTTGAGCTACTAATTTATTTTCAGCAACAGTTCTGATTATAACGCCAAAATTATTTGGCTTTATACTACTTATCAGTCTTTTGAGTCTCTTTCTTTCTTCAGGATCCTTGATCTTCTGAGAAAGTGAAATCCTATTGGAAAATGGAACCAGAATAAGATATCTGCCTGCAAAAGATATTTCGGAGGATACCCGTGGTCCCTTTGTAGAAATCGGCTCTTTAGCTATCTGAACCAGAATAGACTGGTTAGAACTAAGAACATTGGAGATTTTCCCTGTTTTCTCAATATCTTTTGCAAGCACAAATTTATCAAAGTCAATTTGGCTTGACTTGCCTGCAATGGCGAGTTTGGTTAATTTATTCAGGGAATTTATCTGTGGGCCAAGGTCAAGGTAATGCAAAAAAGCATCCTTTTCATAACCAACACTTACAAAGGCAGCATTGAGTCCGGGCATTAGTTTTTTCACTTTACCCAAATAAACATCTCCCACTGCAAAATTCTGGTTGTGCTTTTCCTTGTGCAATTCAACCAAAAACTTATCTTCAAGAAGGGCAATATTGACTTCGGTAGAATTCGAATCTATAATTAATTCTTTTGTCAAAATGAAGGTATATTTTACATATAAATGTAATTACCAGTCATGGTCCCGTGAAATCAAAAATCTGATGGGGCTATTCGCTAAAATCATAAAGCAAAATGATTTATTTGCATAATCCATTATTATGCAAATAAATCATATCATAAACAATGAATCACATTCATTTTATTTCTTCTTATGTCTGTTTTTTCTCAAGCGCTTTTTACGCTTATGAGTTGACATTTTATGTCTTTTTCTTTTCTTACCGCTAGGCATAACTTGGTCAATTAAATCTTTTTTATTTTACGTTATTCTTTACTTCGTTCACAAAGGTCTTAGCCGGTTTAAAAGAAGGAATATTGTGAGCTGGAATAATGATGGTTGTATTTTTTGAAATATTTCTCCCAGTCTTTTTTGCTCTTTTTTTAATAGTAAAACTACCAAAACCCCTTAAATAAACATTCTCACCATTAATCATTGAGTTCTTTACAGATTCCATAAATGCTTCAACTGAGGCTTGTACAGCCACTTTTTCAATACCAGTTTTATTAGCAATTTCTGCTACAATTTCCGCTTTTGTCATATCTTATTCTTTTTTAAGGTGTTAATAAATTATATATCATTCGGGCTGCAAATATAGAATTTTTTTTTATTAAGATACAATTATTTTATTTTTTATTTATTTATTTGATCCTGAGTACCTCAATTTAAAAGATATATAATGGTAATGGACGTTTTCATATTTTAGCATTATAGCATACAAACATTTCCGCATTTTCTTAAATACCTACAAAAACATTTTACATTATGAACAGACACTACTTAAGCTTTTTGTATTAGCACCACTGCATATGCAGATATCCCTTCTTCGCGCCCTTCATATCCTAATGTTTCGGTAGTTGTTGCTTTAATAGAAATTACAGATTGTGATACTGACATTGTTTCAGCCAATACAGCTTTCATTTTGGAAATATATGGAGAAATTTTGGGTTTTTGTAATACTATTGTAGAATCAATATTATTAATAGTGTAGTTATTCTTATTCAAGATACCGACAACTTTTTTCAATAAAATCTTACTGTCAATATCTTTATATTCTAAAGAATCATCAGGAAAATGGGAGCCAATATCACCAAGGTTAGCTGCTCCAAGAAGCGCATCACAAATTGCATGAATTAAAACATCCGCATCAGAATGGCCGACTGCTCCTTTTATATAAGGAATTTTTATGCCGCCCAGCCAGAAATCGGTATCTAACTTTAGTTTATGAATATCCAGGCCAAAACCGATTCTAATCTTCATCACTGTGTATCCTGAGCTCTGAATGCATCAAAATCAAACAACAAAGTAAACCTGAGTGTATTTTCAAGGGGATTACGTTGATCTACAGGAATAAGATAGGCAAAGTCCAAACCAAAAACATTATATTTAAAGCCTGCACCGAGTGTAAAGAATTTACGATTCCCTTTATATTTATTTTCATGGAAGTAACCAGCCCTAATAGCAAATTGTTTATCATACCAATATTCCATTCCCACAGCAATATTGATCTCCTGCATTTCTTCTTTAAAACCACCGGGTGCATCATAAAATGATTGTATCATTCCTGTAACTATACCAACCCTGGGATCTTTCCCATTTCCGGGAAGAACAACATATTCATTTTTAATAGAATCAAAGGTCCATATAGGTGGGGTTGGCACTAATAGTTTATTCAGGTCAAAGGTGAAAGTAAGTCGATTGTAATCATCAAGGTCAAGAGTAAATGAAGGACCTATTCTTAAATTTGTTGGAATGAAATCGCTTTCAACATTTTCAGAATATGAGATTTTTGCTCCAATATTTGAGATATTTGCTCCAAGTGCCCATTGGCCTTTAACTCCACTTTTCCATCTGAATTCTTTTTGGTAATATAATGCGACATCTGCTGCAACAGAATTCCCGGCATGAGTTGCTGCTCCTCCAACGAACTGGCCCTGTGTGAGATTTGAATAAATATAACGGCCAGCTACCGCCATTGAAAGATGTTTTGAAAACTTCCTTGAATATGCAACATCTATGGCTAATTCATTAGGGGTAAAAGTTCCTCTGGATTGGTTATCTGCATCCTTAAACACAATCTCTCCAAGCGAGAAAAACAAAAGTGATGCTGAAATGGTAGAATTATCATCAATCCTTTTATACCCGCTAAGATATGCAAGGCTGATATCATTTACCAAAGCTCTCAACCATGGACTATACGAAAGAGAAAAGCCCATATCTTTTTCAATAAAAGCATATTTAGCCGGATTCCAATGCTGTGAATTAACATCAGGTGTAGTAGAAACACCCGCATCTCCTATTGCACCTGCCCTTGAATCAGGAGCAACCATCAGAAATGGTACAGCAGTTGTTATTGTGTTCAATTTATCACCAAGTAAGGCTGAAGTCTGACCGCTTTGTGAATAACTTAGTTTTACTAGTGCTATTATTAGAACAATAATTACAAGTAAAGCCCTTTGTTTGAATAATTTAATCATGAAAAGACTATTTAGATTTTGAGTGTGCAAATATAATATTTTAATTGATACGGGTTATTAACGAACAGAAAAAAAACTTATTGCTTACTTTAGCATCACTAATTTTTGCGATGCTGCCTTATGATATCCTTCAGCATTTTTTACAATGATCCTATACACATAAACACCTTTAGCGAGTCTGTTGCCATTATCATCCCTGCCATCCCATTTATAAAATTCCGTGATATATTCTTCCGTAATAATCTGAAAATTCTTCATTAAAACCTCTTGCCCTGATATGGCAAAGATCTGAAGATCAATATCCAACTCCTCTCCTGCCTGGTTATGGTCGAAATAAAAGTTTGTCTCTTCGAAAAAAGGATTAGGATAATTCATCACATAATTAAGTTCAAGCATATTGGGACTGCTAACAAAAAATTCAATATACGCTTCAGATGAATTATTAAACATATCCCAGGCTTTAACTTTTAACTTATGCATCCCCTCACATAGATCGTAAAATGGATATATCACACTACCACTCTGGTAACTGTCAAGATCAGACTGATAGAAAGGATTTAAGGAAATCGTATTTTCTGTATTTTCATCAAGCACCGCAATTATTTCATGCCCAATGCCATTACTAATAGCATTTATTCCATTCTTATCATATAAATATGCCAACAATAGTGGATCATTATTGCTAAGCCCTCCGGAAACAAAATTTGTATCATTAATAAACAAATTAATTTCAGGCCCAAAAAGATCAACTTCAACATTATTTTCTGATCCGCCTATTATAATTCCATTAAAATATCCACCTGCATCTTTTTGTCCATTCTCTGAATAATAACTGATTTTCCCTTTACCATAATTATAATTAATATCCTTTGGCATAACAAAGCTAAAACTGAATTCTCCATTATACACACTTGCCCTGGTTTTGCATAATATACTATTTTGCAATTGAAAAACAACAGGATTACCATTATTATCATTTCCCAGAGTTGAGACTGCTGATGCTTTATCGTAAACAACAGGATAAATAATCCCGTTATAATCAGAAATGATATTTTCATTTTGATCTGAAATAAACCCGCTAATAGTAATTTGTTCAAAAGCTCTTAATGTATCATTTTCTATCAATACGTTCTCGTTATTTATTTTGCTTGTTACAACAGAATACTCGGGATAATTAAGTTTGAGTGCCGGATCGCCAAGTAAAACGAAATTCTTTAAGGTTGCATCATTGTTGTTATCATTTTTCGCTATTCTTATTAAGTCGCCAAGCCGTGGGTATTCGTTATTTGTTTTTTCGAAGATATGATTATATAAACTTATAGTCAAAGAAAAATTCGAGGAAGCAAAAGCAACTCTTGTAGTTGAAAATATTGCAATCCCTCCCCCTTTGGGATTCAAAATAACTAATTCTCCTGCTGTAGTATGCCAGGGATCATCAAAACGGCTAAACTCACATGTTGCTGTTAAAAAGGCCGGTAAAGAATTGTAATTACTCCAATTGTTAATATCTGGTATCTCAATGACTTTTTCAGATGCCCATCCCTGTTCACCGCCATGTCCAATATAATTTAGTAGTAATGAGCCTTTTTTCATGCATTCATTAATAGCCAAATTAACTTCAGGATAACGGTTACCTCCCGGGGTGGATTGTTGTGGATATGCATCGAGATATATTTTGTCAATATTATATGACTTGTGTGAGTTTTCAATAACCTTTGTCAGATGTTCAGCCTGATTTAAATGAAGGTTTCCATCTTCATCATCAGCCACAAAACATACCACATTTCGCCAGTCTCCATATTTTGCGATCTCTCCCGGTAAAACACATATCGTATCAGAAGGGCTTATGTAATGTTCTATTTTATCTACTATTGCCCTGGCTTGATCCTCTGTCTGAACAGGTAGCCGACCTATTCCAATATCAATTGTGCCATTTGCATTAGGCCCTTCATTATTATCCATTAACCCAAAATAATCATCTGAAACAAAAGTTGCTGTTGAAAGCAAAGAACTATTTGACTGGTAAGTAGGTATAAAATTACTATTGGTATTCAGCCTGTTTTTATTATCATATGATCCATCTCCAAACAACAATAAATAACGAGGTAATGAACCAATCGAAGCCTTATCGTACAACATCTTCACAAAATCCCTTATTGCTGTAATATCCCTCCTGCCAGAGGAGAATTCATTATAAATCTGTTCAGGGGTGACAATACAAGAGGTTAAATTATCATAGAGCAAATGAATGTCAGCCAGTCTTTTTGCTTCACTCAGAAAATCAGGATGAGATACAATTATTATATCTCTTGTCTCTAAAGAATGAAGATCTTGATTTTCAAGCTCTCCAACAAATTCTATATCATAAAAAGAATTAGTGTTAAAAGCAATAAACTCCTTTAATGAGTCTGTTAAAACCCGAAAAGTCATCTCATTATTATTCAATTTAGCGTCAATAAGTTTAACATTTTGTAGATCGCTGACATCCCAGATATTTATCAAAGCTGAAGCATTTGACATTATGAATTCTGAAATATTTCCAGGCCCTATGCAATTAACATTTCTAAATTGTATCTGATCGCCGGAAAATATTAAATGCCTTGTTGCATTCAACTCAATATAATTCAACCATCCGGTCCCGCCCTGAGTTGATTTGTTATAGGTAATGCTCACTTCTATGTCAGAGTCGGAAGGAAGGTAAGTTTGTTGGACCAGCTTTGTTTTTGCATAATCTGTATTCTGTGCCTGGGATACATAATAAATTGGTGCAATCAGAGGTGAAGGCATTCCGGTTGCAAAAATAGAAAAGGTACTGTTCGAAAAAGATCTTGCAGCCAGGTAAACTTTGATAGTAAGATTTGATGTTTTGTCAATATCCGGAAAAGCAAAAACGGGAAATTCATAAGTAGTTATGCTATTAAATACTTCACCAAACCAGAGCTTTCCCGATCCTATCAGATTATTTTCATCCTTCTCATAAAAGCTATAATCATTAAAATTATTAATATTATGCGTCTGCGGTAATATTGAGGAGAACTCCGTTTGAATTCTTTTCCCATTTCCGGAATCAACATTAAGGAAATAATAAGTATGATCTGAATATAGATTTTTTATATGGAAAAATAAGTCTGAAAGCGTATCATATTTCCAGCTATCAGGTGATTCTCCATAAAAAAGTATATAATCATTATCATCAAACACACCATCATCTTCACCTTGTACGATAATTGCATTTTCAACAAGGTCATCATCTCGAAAATCACTATTCTTTTCAGGAAGCATGCTTCCACCATTTCCATATATACGAATTTTTCGCGGATCAACAGCTGAAAGATCAATCCCCATATTTTTCAGGTCATTTGCAGTAATCCGGTAGATGCCGGTTTCATTCAAAGAAATTTTATACCATTTCCCTTCCCGGAGAACTGAATGTTCTTTATACAATTTGCTATTGTTGTTGTAAGATTCCTTTGCGTCAGCCTTTTGAATGATTATATTGAATGAAAGCAGTTTTTCGTAATTCCCGTTTGACGGATTTTTTCTTAGAGGAATAAATGATAAGCTCTGAAAGCTCCGTTTTCGGTCAATCTCTGTTTTTGAATTAACAATAATTTCTGTCTTAATAAAATTACTATCAGAGCTTATCACTTCAAGCTCTTCTGCTCCCAAGGGTTCAAATACAAGATCATTAAGTAAGAAGGTGTATTGAATATTTGCATCACTATAAAAGAAACGCTCAAAATATAATGGGAGGCTACCATATGCCATTTCATTGATAGCTCCATCGAAGTATAAATAATCGAGGGACTGATCATTTATTATGAATTGTTTCTGGACTCCCCTCCAACTAATAGTTCTCTTAGGGTCATCATCATGCATTGACAACAACACAGAAGGGAAGATCATTATAGATAAAAATAAGACTATCAGTCTATAGTACATTAAGTTTAATTTTGAGAAGTGCAAAATAAACACAAATTTTTATTAAATATTTTGTAACCCTTCACAATTTTAAGTTATTATACTAAAATGGTTAAATTGATAAATTGTGAAAGTTTATTTCAGGATAACTAATTTTTCAAATTTTTCTGCCGAGGCGTCATATTCTGTTTTTACTCTAAGTCGATAAACATAAACACCCCTGCCAATCCTGTCACCAAAATCATCCCTTCCATCCCAATGAATAGGGCCTGCCTTATAACCATTTGAAAGCATATTAGCAGATATAGTTTTGATCAGTTTACCACTTACAGTAAAGATCTGAACTAAAACTTCAAGCATTTGATCAGGTTTATTATGTTCAAAATAAAAATCGGTTGAAGTTGTAAATGGATTAGGATAATTTAAAATATGTTCCAGGGCTAGTTCTGCTGAGCTGGCAACTACAAATTCGGTGTATGATTCAGATGAATTATTATTTACATCCCAAACCTTGAGACTCAATGTGTGGTTACCTTCTTTAAGATTTGAATAGGGATAGCTTACAATCCCGCTTTGATATGTATCTAGGTCAGCTTCATAGTAATCATTAAGCACCTCAGATTTTTCTGTATTTGCATCCAAAACTGCAACTATATCATGGCCAATGCCATTGCCCACAGTATTTATTCCACTTGAATCCCTAAGAAAGGCAAGAAGCACAGGATTTTCATCCGTTAATCCTCCAAAAGCAAAACTTTCATCATTCATATAGAGGTCAATAATCGGACCGGTATTATCTCCCCCAAAATTATCGTCGAAGCCACCAACAATAAAATCTTCATTATAACCATTTGCATCAGTTTCACCATTCTGGGCATAATAGCTTATTCTTCCGGGGCCGAATTTATATGCTATATCTCTTGGAACGATAAAAGCAAAAGAAAACTTTCCGTTTTTCACACTTGCCTTACCTTTATAAAGTATATTTTTTTGCAATAAAAAATTTGTCGGGTTACTTCCAGGGTCATTTCCGAGAGAAGAATATTCAACAGCTTTGTCAAAAACACTTGGTGTGATAATACCATTAAAATTGTTTAATATGTTTCCGTTTTTATCCTGTATCTCTCCGCCAACAGTAATCTTTGAAAGTGCTTTAAGGGTATCAGAATAAAGATACTGAGGGTGCCCATTAATTGTTGTTGTAATAATATCATATTCAGGATATGCTAAACGCTGAGCCGGATCTCCAATTAAAATATATTTCTTTGTATTCTGAGTTGGATCATTCTGTTTGGATAATCTGAAGACATCTCCCATTGCTGGAAAGCCATTATTATAAGGTTCAAAAATATTCCTAAACAATTTTTTACTCAGTGGCAAGCTTACATATACAGCTCTTGTAGTTGAGAAAAGAGCTATCCCTCCTCCATCAGGATTTAAAAAAACCAATTCACCAGCTGATGTTCTTTCAGGATCATCAAAACGGCAAAACTCACATGTTGCAGTGATAAATACCGGTAAATTATATTTATTACTCCAGCTATTAATATCGGATACTTCAATTATTCGCTCTAAAGCCCATCCTACTTCCCCTCCATGGCCAATATAATTTATTACTAAAGCGCCTTTTTCAATACGCTTATTAATTGCGGCATTAACTTCAGGATATCTTTGACCCCCTGGAGTAGAAACCTGCTTATAAGCATCGCTATATATTTTGTCAATATTATATTCCTTGTAACTTGTATCGACGAGTGTTGCCAGGCATTCTGAATCCCAGATAAAGTTCTCTCCCCCATCATCATCGTCCGACACAAAACAAACCACATTACGCCAGTCGCTAAGATTTGATATCGTATTGGCGCCGGATTCGATGGAAGAATTATTTGCTGTTAAATCCTTCCTGCTTGAATAATTGATCACTTTATTCACTGAACTTTTTGCCTGTTCAAGTGAGGATACGGTAAAGCGCCCAATGCCAATATCAAGAGAGCCCTTTGCATCTTTACCTTCTTTGCTATCGAGTAATCCGTAAAAATCATCAGTTACATATGAACTAACAGGTTGAAGAGAAATGGTTGATTGAACAGTAGGAATGAAATTAGTATTATTTTCGATACGATTTTTATTATCATATGATCCATCTCCGAACAAAAGAAGATACTTAAGTTCCTCTCCGGGAACACCTCTGGTATATACCATTCTCACAAAATCACGTATTGCAGCAACATCCGGTGCTCCGGAAGAAAACTCATTATATATTTGACGCGGAGTAGCTATTACTACCGACAGGCCATTATTATTCCTGTGGTGATCAGCTAAAATATTAGCTTCACTTAAAAATTCCTCCGGGCAAACAATTATATAATCATAAGACCAAATTCCATGCAAGTTCTGATTATTAATTTCCTCAACAAACACAACACCATAAAAAGAACTGCCATTAAATGCTGTAAATTCTTTTAGCGTATCAGTTTTAATGCGGTATTTCAATGTTGATCCGCTTAATGTTGTTTCAAGCTTTTTAATATTTATAGGATCTGTAACATCCCAGACCGTAATAGCAGAGCTGGCATCAGAAATATTAAATTCACTTACAGCGCCAGCTCCTATTGAATGTCTATTCCTGAATGACATCTGGTTACCAGTAAATTTCAAATGTCTGCTTGCATTTATTTCAATATAATTCAGCCATCCTAAAGCACCGGATGAAGGTTTGTTATACCTGATAGAAACATCAACATTATCATCAGTCGGATAAAAAGGTTGCAGCATACTATCTATTGATTTCTCAGCATACGCAGCATCTTTATAATCAATCACATATTTAATTGAAGGAGTAAGTTGGTGTCCTTCGCTTATCACTGTGAATGTACTGTTAGAAAATGATCTTGCTGCAACATATGTTTCAAGATGCAGGGGAGATGAAACATCAATATTCGGGAAATTAAATGAAAATGAATATTCTGTGGTTATATCAAATTTCTCACCATACCAAATTTTACCGGATTTGATAAGGTTTCTCTCATCTTTATCATGAAATATGCAATCGTTAAATGTATTAATTATTGTATCTGCATAAGGTTCAGAAGGAATACTTTGGATTCTTTTCCCCTGACCAGGGCCGGAAGTAATAAAATAATAAGTATGATCAGAATACTGATGCATGATATGATGAAATAATCCATCTGATTCATCATATATCCAGGTATTTGGTGATTCACCGTAAAATAAAAAATAAAAGTTCCCATTACCCTGATCTACAAGCTGAATAGCATTTTCCTGAAGATCATCATATCGAAAAGCACTGTTAGATTCAGGAACCATCCCTCCTCCATTACCATATAATCTAATGTCTTGAGGATTAATGGAACTAACATCCATGCCCATTGCTATAAGATTTGCAGAACTTACTTTATGCACACCGGTATTTGTAACAGCTATCTTAAACCATCCGCCGGAATTTAAAACAGATTCATTTGCATAAACCTTTTCGTCCTGAGTACTTTTTAAATAAGAGGGGGAAGTTTTAACTACTATATCAAAACTAAGAAGCTTTTCAATTTTACCTGTTGACTTGTTTTTTCTGAGGGGAACAAAAGAAACTGTAACAAAAGGGATTTTTCTGGCAACAGCAAGGCTTGATTTAGGCTGAACTTCAGATTGTATATCATCCAAACCATCAATTGATACATTCTTTTTATTTATTAGCTCTTCAAAAACCATATTTGACAGAGAAACTTCAAAATTAACATCTGGTGATGCAATTTTAAATCTCTCATAATAAACTGGTAAAAAATTCTTCTCTTCATGAATAATCGCATCATTAAAATATAAATGGTGCAAAAATCTTTCCTCTGAAAGCTGGATTGTTTTAATCCCTTCCCACTTAATTATCCTCTTATAAACCTCTTGTGCTGAGGAAGAAAAAACTGAGGAAAGCAGAATTAATAATGTTATAGCTAAACTCTTGAATTTCATTAATTAAGTGTTAAAATAAAACAAGCTCATTCTGGCTTGTTTTTTTATTTAAAATATACAATCAACAATTACTAAAATAAAAAAAATTTACATGGGGAAATTGATTGCGATTCAATCTTCTTTCACACTTTGCCAGATTTTTTTTTGAAACATTGACACAGAAAATCAGTATAAATTAAATATTTTTTAGAAGAATAAACCATAAATTGACTTTTTAACGTTATTTGAAAGTTAATATTGTTTTTTTACCCTTGCATAGGGTAATACGAAAAATATAAGTTTTGTACTTTTCATGGACAATGCTTAGGACGTTTTCTTAAATTACCTATTGTGTAATAAAGCAACAATTATAGTTTTTATGTATATATTAAAATTCTAAGAGGATTTTTTTATAAAAAAATATTATTAATAATAAAAAAATATTTGTAATATTGTCAACTTAAAAACAAAAAGGATTTTCAGCACCATAATTTATGATAAAGAAATTAGTTTTCCCGATATTAATATTATTTTCATTATTCACTGAAAAAGAAGTGTTTGCACAGGATCCAATATTTTCACAATTCTATGCAAATCCCTTATATCTTAATCCTGCACTTGCTGGTTCAGCTATATGTCCGAGACTAACAATGAATTACAGAAATCAATGGCCATCTATTTCAGGAACATTTGTAACTTATAGCGCATCATACGATCAATATGTTGACGGTATTGCCGGAGGGATTGGCGTAATTGTAACAACTGACGTGGCAGGAGAAGGTGCCCTAACTTCCACTATGGTAAGTGGGATTTATTCATACCGTTTAAAAGTCAGCCGTACTCTTTTTCTAAATGCTGCCTTCCAGGCAACCTATTTACAGCGAAGAATTGACTGGGACAATCTCACTTTCGGTGATCAGATTGATCCAAAGTATGGTTTTGTGAATATTACACAAGAAAGACCTCCTGATAATCTGACAAGAGGATTTCCGGACTTTTCTGCCGGTATTATGTTCAGCCATAAGGAGAATTTTTACGGAGGTGTTGCTGTGAATCATATGACTCAACCTAATGATGGGTTTTATAGCGATGTTAGTAGTAAGTTATACATGAAGGTAACTGCTCATTTCGGGACTTTGATTGATTTGAAAAGACGTAGGTCAGGAGCCAGACAGATTGAAGATCCAACCTTATCGCCAAATATTTTGTATCAACACCAACAAAATTTCCAACAACTGAATTATGGTATTTATATAAATAAATATCCTTTTGTCGGAGGAGTGTGGTTTCGACAAAATTTTGAAAATTCAGATGCTTTCATCCTATTGGCAGGATTTCAACAATCCAGCTATAAATTTGCATACAGTTACGATCTGACCGTTTCAAAATTAACTAATATTACGGGGGGGGCGCACGAATTTTCATTTACCTGGCAATTTAAATGCCCAACAAAAAAGACAAGAATAAAGGCAATAAATTGCCCGTCTTTTTAGTTAATAAAATATTAAAAATCAAACCCTAAATACAATGACCAAGTACAAGAAACATCTCGCTAAGCTTGCAATTCTCGGAACCTTAATATTCTTTGTATCCTGTTCCGGAGAATATTCCCGTACTACAGGATGGGAATATAACAATCCTGAGAATGGTGGATTTGAGTTAACTCCTTTCCTTGAACAAATGACGGGGCCGGGTCTTATCCTTATTGAAGGTGGAACTTATGTGATGGGTAGAACTCAGGACCAGGTTTTGTTTGACTGGGATAACATACCAAGGAGAGTTACTGTGTCATCTTTTTATATGGATGAAACAGAAGTAAGCAATCTTGCTTATCTTGAATATTTATATTGGCTTAACAGAGTGTTTGGTATGGATTACCCTGAAGTTTACCGAAAAGCACTTCCCGACACTTTGGTTTGGAGAGATAAACTTGCCTATAATGAACCATTTGTAAATTTATACCTCAGGCATCCGGCTTATCGTGACTATCCTGTGGTTGGTGTTGATTGGACACAGGCACAAAATTACTGTGTATGGAGAACTGACAGAGTCAACGAAATGATATTGATCGATTATGGAATACTTGATGTCGATCCTGACCAGCTGAATGAAAATAATTTTAATACACAGGCTTACCTTTCCGGTCAATATGAAGGACTTGTCAGAAGTCCGCTTGAAGATCTCAACCCAAACGGATCTGGTGAAAGGAAGGTTAAAATGGAGGATGGTATCCTGCTTCCAAACTACCGCCTGCCTACTGAGTCAGAATGGGAATATGCTGCTCTTGGACTGATTGGAAACACAATGTACGAAAGAATACTAGAAAGAAGGATCTATCCATGGAACGGAAATTTTGCCAGAACTGGCGAAGAAAAATATTATGGAAGTTTTGTTGCCAATTTTAAAAGAGGAAGAGGTGATTTTATGGGTGTTGCCGGCAATCTTAATGATGGCTATGATATCCCTGCGCCAGTTGGTTCATACTGGCCTAATGACTATGGCCTATACAATATGGCAGGAAATGTAAGTGAATGGGTACTCGATGTTTACAGACCACTTTCGTATGAAGATTTTTCGGATTTCAGACCATTCAGAGGAAACGTATATAAAACCCAGGTAAGAGACTTTGAAGGATATATTGAAGAAAAAGACAGCCTTGGAAGAATTATGTGGCGGGATGTGACTAATGAAGAAAGCGCAACACGCAGAAATTATCGCAAAGCTGATAACATTAATTACCTTGATGGTGATTATGCTTCCAGTGTTAGTTCTGATTGGCTTGAAGTTCCCGACTCCAGCACTTCCAGTATGATGTATGATTATGGAAAAACTTCTATGCTTAATGATAAAGCACGGGTTTATAAAGGTGGATCCTGGAAAGACAGGGCCTATTATCTTAGCCCAAGCTCCAGAAGATTCCTCGACGAAAAACAGGCTAAAGATTTTATTGGATTCAGATGTGTAATGGATAGAGTGGGTTCACCTATACCAGGATACTAAAATTTAATTTACATAGGTAAAAAGCCCCATTTACTATTACGGTAAATGGGGTTTTATTTAAATACCATGAATACATCTATCAAAAATTTATATCGCATATTTCTAGATCATCCCCTTATATGCACTGACACAAGAAACATTCAAAATGATACAATATTTTTCAGCCTTAAAGGTGAAACATTTAATGGAAATGAATTTGCTGAAACTGCAATAAATAATGGTGCTGCTTTTGCAGTTGTGGATGAAGAAAAATATGTTAAAGATGATCGTTTTTTATTAGTCGACAACACTCTTAAGACCTTACAGAGACTTGGCAGCTATCATAGATCAACATTTGACATTCCTGTTATAGGGATTACCGGAACAAATGGAAAAACAACAACAAAAGAGCTGATCCGGAATATCCTCTCCCAAAAATACAAGGCGCAGGCAACAATTGGTAACCTCAATAATCACATTGGAGTTCCCCTTACATTATTGTCAGTCAAACATGATACTGATATAATAGTTATTGAAATGGGTGCTAATCATATTGGTGAAATTGAAAGCCTATGTAAAATTGCAAATCCGAATTTTGGAATTATTACAAACATCGGGAAAGCACACCTTGAAGGATTTGGAAGTAAAGAAGGAATAGTAAAAGCAAAATCTGAATTATACTCACACATCAAAAATATTGGAGGAGCTGTTTTTGTTAATATTAATAATTCTTTACTTTATGAATTAAGCCAAAACCTTAATACAGTATTTTATGGGGATAATCCAAAAGCCTATACCTACGGTGAATTTATTGAAGCTGACCCTTTTGTAAAACTTTCATGGACTAATAAAGATTACACACCCGATACAGAAATACAAAATTTCATTATTAACTCTAAGCTTATAGGAGCATATAATTTTGAAAATATTCTTGCAGCTATATGTGTTGGCACATACTTCGATGTTGAGCCTGAAAAAATAATAAGGGCAATAGAGCAATACACTCCAGTGAACAACAGATCGCAGATAATAGAAAAAACTGAAAAGTTAATTATCCTGGATGCATATAATGCAAACCCTTCAAATATGGAAGCAGCTATCCTGAATCTAAAAAAAATGCCGGGCGAAAAAAAGATTGCTATAATTGGCGATATGCTTGAGCTTGGAAAATATGAAGTTCAGGAACATCGTAAGATCCTTAAATTATTAAAAAAGCAAAATTTTCACCAATTAATATTCGTTGGGCAAACATTTTGTAAAGTATGCAGCAGTGATGACGGGCTTTGCTTTGAAGATACTGATGCAGCATTTTCATGGCTACAAAACAAGCCATTACCCGCATCAGTTATTTTACTCAAGGCTTCCAGAGGTATAAAACTTGAAAAGTTAGTCGATATTTTGTAAACTTATTCCCATTCCTCTATTATTATGACTGTATATAATGTTATTGGTCTTATGTCAGGAACATCACTAGATGGGATTGATATTGCATTTTGTAGATTTCAGGAAATGAAAGGAAAATGGGACTTTCAAATTCTAAATGCTGAGACTATTGAATATACAGGTAACTGGAAAAACAGACTCTCAACTCTTAGTGAGGCAGACGCAGAAAAATTTGTTGCTACAGATATAGATTATGGCCTTTTATTGGGAAAGGTCACTAATGACTTCATTAAAAAAAATAATATAGATGCAGATTTTATATGTTCTCATGGACATACAATATTTCATCAACCTTCAAAACACTTCACAGTACAAATTGGGAATGGATCTGCAATATCTGCTTTAAGCGGACATACAGTCGTATGTGATTTCAGACAATTGGATGTTTCACTGGGAGGACAGGGAGCACCATTAGTCTCAATTGGCGACAGATTACTTTTTGGAGAATACGATTATTGTCTAAACCTTGGAGGCTTCTCAAATATTTCTTTTGAAAAGGAAGGTAATAGAATCGCCTTTGATATTTGTCCTGCGAATATTATTTTGAATTTTCTTGCAGAAAAAGCAGGTTTTAAGTTTGATAAAAGCGGATCACTTGCAAAGTCAGGAAATATTTGTTTTGAGCTTTTAGAAACTCTTAATAATCTGGAATATTATTCTCTCGGACCACCTAAATCACTTGGAAAGGAATGGGTCATAAGCCACTTTTTACCTGCCCTGGCGAAATATAATATCTCAATAGAAGATAAATTAAGGACTGTTAATGAGCACATCGTTATTCAGATTTCAAGGGTAGTGCAAAGTAGTTCAAAAAGCAAGGTCTTTGTTAGTGGAGGAGGAGTATATAACACATTTTTATTGAAATCTTTAGAAGAAAAAACAAAGTCAATCATTGTCATTCCTGAACCCGGAATCGTTGAGTTCAAAGAAGCAATGATCTTTGCTTTTTTAGGAACATTACGGATGCGTAACGAGATTAATTGTTTATGCTCTGTTACCGGAGCGATACATGATTCGTGCGGAGGCGTAATATTCTCCGGACTTCCTCCTAATAAACTCAAGGCACTCTGAGTGCTCCAGACTTTAAGTACTTTTTAATGCAATAAAATTGATTGAAAATAGTAGACTGCTGCTCCTGCAAAGTAACCTAACAGAGCTAACAGGCTAATTTTTTTCAGGTACCATATAAAATCTATCTTTTCCATTCCCATTGCTGCAACACCGGCAGCTGATCCGATTATCAATATACTTCCTCCTGTACCGGCACAATAGGCTAGAAATTCCCAGAATAAACCATCCTGTACAAAGAAATGAGCATAAGCCTGTTCTGCAACAGGTAAGGCATTAATCATTTCAGGAGTTAATGTAGGATACATTCCCATAGCACCTGCAACAAGAGGAACATTGTCAACAATAGATGACAGAACACCAATAGCAAGGTCAATAGCAAATATATTACCCAGGTGTTCATCAAGAAAACCAGCTAATAATTGTAACTGACCAGCAGATTGCATACTGGCCACAGCTGATAATATTCCAAGGAAGAAAAGCACTGTTGGGACATCCACTTTTCTTAAAATATTAATTACTGTCAAGTTTGGTCTGTTAGCTTTTTTCTTACTTCTGTGCATAATTTCAGTGACAATCCACAATAATGCAAGCCCCTGAAGCATTCCAAGATAAGGAGGTAGGTGTGTAAGTGTTTTAAAAACCGGGACAAATAACAATGATGCAACACCAAAAAAGAATATGAAATTTCGTTGCAGTACAGTTATTCCTTCATACTCTCCGCCATTCTTTTCTGCTTCAACAGGCCTGGTAACATTGCCTTTCATTGTAAATGATAATAATACTACTGGAACTACCATCGTAACCAGACTTGGAACAATAACCATTAGAATAATATTAACAGTAGTTACCTGGCCTCCGATCCATAACATAATGGTAGTAACATCTCCAATCGGTGACCATGCACCTCCGGCATTGGCGGCTAAAATAACCATGCTGGCAAAGAACCATCGTGTTTTCTTGTCATCAATTATCTTACGCAAAAGCGCAACCATAACAATAGTTGTAGTAAGATTATCCAGGGCAGCTGACATGAAGAATGTCAGGATACTGATAATCCATAAAAGTTTTACCTTATTTGTAGTCTTTATCTTATCTGTTATGATCTTGAAACCATTATGCTGATCAACAATCTCAACGATGGTCATTGCACCTAAAAGAAAGAAAAGTATTGAGGATATCTCACCAAGATGATGTAACACTTCATGGTGAGCTATGAAGTTAATCATACCGTGATGATTATTCTCTTCCGGATGATTAATTAAATATTCCATCCACGAACTACTGAAGCCAAGTTCTAAAATATCAGAAGATCCTACAATATAAACTACCCATGTTAATGCCCCAATCAGGAGTGCAGAAGCTGCTTTATCAACTCTTAGCGGATGCTCAAGGGCAATAGCTGTGTACCCCAGAACGAAAATCACTACCATTAATATAAACATATCTCAATAATTTAATTATTTAAATAACTCAATCTGCAAAAGTATAAAAGTTTTTAAACCAGTAACTAAATTTTAAAAAAAATCTTAACTATTTAGAGAGAAGGAGAAATAAATACGGAAGACCGGAGATCAAAGTCATTTGATAAGGTGGTAGTCATCTTTGTGTATTTAGACGCCAATAGCCAGAAATTGGAAATGAACCCTTTACTTACAGTCTTATCCCTCCTTAGCCTTAGCCTTAGCCTAAATATAATAAAACTCCCGGGTATTAGTTTATATTAACATAGTACTGTTAAAAAAATAAGGCAGAGTTTATTTTAAGAGCTTTCAATATGCGTACTTTTAGATTTTAATATATAGTAGTTCATAGCTACAGAAAATGAGTTATTAGTTAAATAAGATGTAATACTTTTAATTATATCTTATTATCAACTAACCACCAATCACTAACCACTAACCACTAACCACTAATCACTAACATAAACATGGGAATATTTTTGCAAATCACACAGACAGGGGAACAACTCACCGACACCATCGCTAATGCAGCCGGTCAAATACCAACAGAAGTTACACTTTCAATATGGGAGCTATCGCAAAAAGGCGGATGGATAATGGCGATACTTGGAGTGTTTTCTATTATTGCAATTTACATTTTTATTGAACGTTTCCTGATCATAAATAAAGCATCCAAAGAAGAATACAACTTCATGAATAACATCAAGGATTTTATCCATGATGGCAGAATAGATTCAGCTGTTTCATTATCAAAAAACAATACAACTCCTATCGCAAGAATGATAGAAAAAGGATTATCACGTATCGGCAAACCCCTGAATGACATTAATGCTGCTATTGAGAATACCGGTAAATTAGAGGTTTCCAAACTGGAGAAAAATATTGCTACTCTTGCAACCATTTCAGGTGCTGCTCCAATGCTTGGCTTCCTTGGGACTGTGATAGGGATGATCAGGGCATTTTACGATATGGCTAATGCAGGGAATAATATTGATATTGCATTACTTTCTAATGGAATCTATCAGGCAATGATAACAACAGTTGCAGGACTTATTGTAGGTATTGTTGGTTATATCTGTTATAATATTCTTGTAGCAAGGATACATAAACTTGTTTTTATTATGGAAGCTCGCTCAACAGAGTTCATGGATCTATTACATGAACCTGCTAAATAAAACCTTAATACTATGGCAATACAAACCAGAAATAAAAGAAGCCTTGAGTTCAATACTGCCTCCATGTCGGACCTTGTATTTTTGTTGCTGATATTTTTTATGCTCACTTCTACTCTTGTTGCCCCGAATGCAATAAAATTACTCCTGCCAAGCAGTCATAGTAAAACTATGGCAAAGCAAACACTGACAGTTTATATCAACGACCAGTTTTTATATTATTTAAATGAAGACCAGGTTGATAAAAATGCCCTTCAGGATGAGATTGACCTTAAGCTTGCAGGACAAATGGATGGATCAGTTGTTCTGAGAGCAGATCAATCAGTACCAATACAATATGTTGTTAATGTAATTGATGCTGTTAATAATATTAATGAACTATATAAAACAAAACATAAAGTAATTCTTGCCACTAAACCTTCCAGATAATAATGGAATCTAAAAAGGATAAAATAAAAGGAATAATCGGGACAGTACTTGTTCATTTAGTGGTGTTGCTGGCATTGATATTTTTTGGTCTGACTGCCCCTTTCCCTCCACCCGGAGAAGAAGGAGTCGAAGTTAACTTCGGGTATAGTGATGAGGGAATGGGTACAGTACAACAAGACCAACAAGCTCCCGTCAAGGAAGTATCACCACCTGAACCAAAAACTTCAACAAAAGCCAAGGATGAAATAATTACTCAGGAAACTGAAGAAGCTCCGGCAATAGATAAAAAAGTAAAAAATCCTGAAAAAGAAAAAAATAAAACAAAGAAAGAAGTTAAAGAAACTCCTAAAGAAGAAACAAAAGTTGAACCCGAGAAGCCCAAAGTAAATCCGAATGCACTTTATACAGGCAAAAGCGACAAAACCTCAGAGGGCAGCGATGAAGGAGAAACAGGAAAAACCGGCGATCAGGGAAATCCATTTGGCTCAAAAGATGTAAAAACTCATGATGGAAGCGGAGGTGCAGGAAATGGTATCTCTTTTAGCCTTGGAGGAAGATCAGCTAAACATTTACCTAAACCGGAATATAATTCTAAAGAGCAGGGTAAGATCGTTGTCTCTATCTGGGTAAATAAAAACGGGGTTGTAACAAAAGCCATGGCAGGAGCCAAAGGGACAACAATATCTGACCTGAGCCTGCAAAAGTTAACTGAAAGGGCTGCACTTAAAGCAAGATTTAGTGCTGATCCTAATGCCGCCGAAATCCAAAAAGGAACTATCACCTACAACTTTATTCTGCTGAATTAATGAACTACCACCAAACACTGGACTACATGTTCAGCCAGTTACCTATGTTTCAACGTGTAGGCCAGGCTGCATATAAGGCCAATCTCAATAATACCATTGCCATTTGCAAACTCCTGGATAATCCTTATGATAATTACCCTTGCATTCATATTGCCGGTACCAATGGCAAAGGATCTACTTCACACTTCTTAGCGTCAATATTACAATCAAATGGTTTGAAAGTTGGATTATATACCTCTCCTCATCTAAAAGATTTCAGGGAAAGAATAAAAATCAATGGCAGAAAGATCCTGAGGTCTGAGGTAATTAAGTTTATTGCTACTTATAAGACTGCCTTTCAGGAAATAAAACCTTCATTTTTTGAGATGACAGCTGCTTTAGGTTTTAAATATTTTTCTGATGAAAAAGTAGATATCGCAATTATTGAAACAGGCATGGGCGGAAGACTTGATTCAACCAATGTGATTAATCCAATAGTATCTGTTATTACTAATATTGGTCTGGATCATACACAATTCCTGGGAAACACTTTACAAGAGATCGCGGCAGAAAAAGCAGCTATTATAAAGCCGGAAATACCCGTCGTAATTGGTGAAGAACAAAACTCTGTAAAAAAGATCTTTATTGATGAGGCAAAAAAGAATAACTCTCCAATATATTTTGCAGATAGCAATTATAAAGCAAAAAATATCAGGATAACCGGAAATGTAGTCCAACGATTATCGATGGACATTTATAAAAGTGATCAGCTAATTCTTAAAAACCTCAAATCGGAACTAACAGCCGGATACCAGGTGAAAAATATTATCTGTGCTCTTCAGGTCCTGGAACTCCTGAACTATAATTTATGGGAAATGAGTATTTACCATGGAATAAGTACCGTAGTCAGGAGGACAGGTATTAACGGAAGATGGCAAATAATTGCCAGATCACCCTTAACAATATGCGACATTGCACATAATTCTGACGGTATAAAAAATGTAATTCAACTAATACAAAATACTCCTCATAAACAACTTCACTTTGTGTATGGAACAGTAAAAGATAAAAGAACATCCAATATCCTTAAGCTTTTGCCAAAGAATGCAAAATATTATTTCTGCAAGGCTGATATCCCAAGAGGTCTTGATCAGCATAAATTATTCAAGCTTGCCGGGAAATATGGATTAAATGGTAAAGCATATGCATCGGTGAAGGATGCTTTTCATACAGCACTGTCCCTTGCAAACGAGGATGATCTGATATTTATTGGTGGCAGTACATTTGTGGTTGCTGAGATCTTGTAAGCATTTCCGGGCAGGAATTTCTTCAAAATAGAATTTTCTCTATTCCCTTCATTAACTCTTTATTACCAACAATTTAGTTAAATGATTTTAAATTTAAAATCTAAAAAAATAATGCAACCCTTTCGCGTATTTCTGTGTCTATCCTATGATGCATTTTTAAGGTGGATAAGAAAGATTATATTTCAACAGAAAATTAATTTATTAATACTAATAATAATCGATTCAGCAGGATCTTAAAAAAGCTTAAAATTATTCGTTTTGTGTAAGATAATCGTTGCAAATATCAATATTTTGCATAATTTTACGGATTATTTTTTTATCCTGTCAAAATCATCAGAAAATTATTATCTAATTAAAATCAAATGAAAAAATATTTACTCTTTAGCTCTTTCCTTCTTACGACATATCTCATTACAGCTCAGACCAATGCATTTCATGAAAACTTTGAATCACCTTCTTTTGCTGATAGTGTAACATCAACACAAACTGTTCCGGGCACTGATGACTGGGCTTTAAGTCATATTTTATCTTACGACGGTCAATATTCTGATTCTTGTTCAACGCTGCCGCTTGCAACATCTTATCTCACAACTGACACATTTACAACATTAGGAAAGTATGTGGTTTATTTTGATTTTGATCAAATATGTAAAGTTGACTTTCTGGATATTGCCAGAATAGACATTTCTGTTGATAGTGGAGCAACATGGACTGATTTAACAGGTAATGAATACCTTGGTAGCGCCCTTAACTTTGCCACTCTCGGCAGGTTTAACTCCAGCTCCTATGGTAACGACTGGCTTCCCGGAAGTGGAGCTGCAGTACCGGATAATTCCTGGTGGAAGCATGAAAGATTTGATCTTTCTGCTCTTGCCTCTGATGAAGCTTCTGTTATTTTGAGATTTTATCTTGCCGATGGTGGAGCCCCCGGTTCAAGTGGTAACTACGGATGGATGGTTGATAACATAATAGTCAGAGCTTCTGTTTCTGAACTGGACCCACCTGTTATAACTATACTACCGCCTGTTCTTCAAACTACAGTTTACTTTTTAGGGCCTTATAATATCAAAGCTGAAATTACTGATGCAAGTGGGATAGATACTGCTCTTTTGGTTTATAATGTTAACGGAGGCTTAAATGATACAGTTGGAATGTTTAATGTTAATGCTGATACTTTTACTGCTCAAATTCCTGCCGTTAACGATCAGGATGTTGTTTGTTATCGTGTTGTTGCCTGGGATGCATCCGTTGCACGCAATATGGCAAAAGAACCAACTAACTCATGCATTAATTTTACTGCCTCCTCAGGTATTACATTCCCATTTCTTGACAACTTTGATATAGTGGATCTCTGGACACCTTCATCAAATTCACCCACATCAAACTGGGAGCTTGGAACACCAAATTTTGGAGCAACGAATACTGCATATACTCAACCAAATTCATGGGATATAAACCTTACAACAGGATACCAGGCAAATGCTGATGCTACTTTGACTTCACCTGTTTTTGATTTTTCAAGTGCCGTGAGTGCAACATTATCTGTATGGATGAATTATAACACTGAAGGAAGCTGGGACGGTGTAAGGATTGAATATACAACAGATGGCATTAGCTGGGATATTCTTGGAATAGCTAATGATCCTCTTGGAGTAAATTGGTATAATTATGCAAATTTAAATTCAAGTAGCCTACCGGGATGGGCAGGTAACTCGACCGGATGGGTTGAAGCGCAATATGACCTCAGCTTCCTGAATTATGTAATTGGGGGTGTGCAATTCCGATTTATCTTTACATCCGATGGCTCTGTTAATATTGATGGTTTTTCTATAGATAATTTTGCTATAATGGTCCCTGCCCCTCAAGATGTTGCTGTTAATGGTATAGTTACACCAGCTGATGGTTGTGGACTGGGAAATGAAACTGTTAGTATTGAGATCTATAATGCAGGACTGGATACTATTAATGGCAATCTTACAGCAAGCTATTTTGTTTATGGTGTTACAAGTCCGGTAACAGAAGTTATTACTGCTGCTATACCACCCGCTACAATACATACTCACACATTCACAACACCTGCCGATCTTTCAGTAACTACCAGTGATGTTACTTTTGAGATTGTTGCTTATGCTTACCTTCTGAATGATCCTAACCCATATAATGATACCACAAAGAAATCCATTCTTTCAGGCCACGTGCCTGTTGATCCGGTTGTAAGCAATGTAAATATTCCTTACGGGACCAATACTACCATCACAGCCACCTCGACTTATCCTATTACCTGGTGGGATCTGCCTGTTGGTGGTATGCCAATTGGAACAGGCCCGACCTATGATACACCGATACTATACGGAATGACAATTTACTGGGTTGAAGTTGAGTCGACAACAGGAACAGGATGTCGTTCCAACAGAGTCCCAGATACCGTATTCGTTGGTAATGTACCTCCTATTGATGCAAGTGCCGTGGATTTTCTGGCACCTATAAGTGATTTTAACCTGACAGCTTCAGAAGCAGTAACCGTAAAATTTAAAAATTACGGGACTCTTCCAATATCCAATTTCCAAGTATATTATTCAATTGACGGTGGAGCACCTGTAATCGATACTCTTTATACTGTTTTACTTAACCTGGATACCGTTATACATACCTTTAGTGTTAATGCTGACCTTTCAGCTTTTGGAGTTTATGAATTTAAAACCTGGATCTCTGTACCGGGTGATAATAACCATATCAATGATACTATTATCGTAGATGTTGAAAATATGATTTTCAACTATTGTGATTCATATTCCACTTCTGGTGCCTCATATGAGGATATAGGTAATGTTACTATCAGCAATTTGAATAATGGTAATCCTCTACCTGCATCAAATAACCCAACAGCAACACAGGCATATACCGACTTTACATATTTACCTCCTGTGCAATTGGCACCTGGTGTTACATATCCAATTTCTGTAAGTCAAATATCTTCTTCAAACCAATATGCAAGTGATGTAGGTGTTTATATTGATTATAACAGAAATGGAGTTTGGGACTTACCTGATGAACAAGCTTTTAGTGCTTCGACCACGACCACCATGCTGACAGTTACAGGGAGTATTATAATTCCTTATACAGCAGTTCCGGGTATTACTATGATGAGAGTGGTTCTGGAAGAAGGTTTTGGTGGTACTCAACCCTGTGGAACTTACACCTGGGGCGAAACTGAGGATTATCTCGCAATGATAGTGCCTCCTATACCACAGGATGCTGGTGTAATTGAGATTGTTCAACCTCAAGCTATTGAAATAGAAGCAAGCATTATTCCTGTTCAGGTTATAATTAAAAACTTCGGTACTGATACTTTATTCAGTATGGATATAGATTATAAATTAAATGGAGGGCTTGCTATAAGTACTCCATGGAATGGAGCTCTTGCACCAACAGCAACTGAAACAGTTATTTTACCGGATATAACTGTTCCGGTTCTTGACAACAGCATCTGTGCATATACTATTCTTACAGGTGATTTGAATGATTTTAACGATGAGACATGTAAAGACTTCTATGGTGACCCGTTACAGAATGCTCGTGCTGTGGAAATTATATCCCCTGTCACAGCCTGTGGTTTAGGTGTTGAAAATGTTACCCTGAAAATAATAAATGTTGGATTGAATATAATAAATGGAAATCTGAATGCTAATTACCTGGCAATAGGAGGAGCAACAGTAACGGAAGCAGTTACTACTTCTATTGCTCCGGGCGATACACTGGATTATACCTTTAATGCAACTATTGATATGAGCACAACTCTTTATGATTCAACCTTCGAATTTGTTGCATGGGTTGATTTAATGTTTGATCCTATCTTTAATAATGACTCTGCTACTTTATCAGTTTTATCTGCACATGTTCCTCCTGCTCCTGCAGTAAGTAATGTTTTTATTCCATATGGCAATGTAGCCAACCTTACAGCAGGTTCACTTGACTCCTTATTCTGGTTTGATGTAGCTACAGGAGGTGTCGAGATAGCAACCGGACCAAACTATACTACACCTGTACTATATGCAACAACTCTATATTTTGTTGAAGCCCGTTCCGGAATTGGAGACATCAAAATAACAGAAGTTACACAATTTAAAACCGGTACCGGTCAAACACCTAACTACCCACCCGATGTAACTTCAGACTGGGATGGTATCGAATTATCCAACTTGGGCAGTGCTCCGATGGACCTTAGCGGATACACAGTTCATGTAGAAGGTGGAACAATCATAGACTATACAATCCCAAATGGAATAATGCTTAATTCTGGTGAAGTATTATTGTTTACTATATATGGAAATGGTGCAGTTAATAATCCTGCAAACAATTTCTATGTGATATCAACAAGCAATTCTGTATCTTCTACTACACTGGTTGGTTATAATATAAAAGACCCTGCCGGCTTTGTCATAGATGCAGTTGCTACTAATGGACATCAATTCACCCCAAGTTCAGGAGTAACATCATCCGACTGGTCAGGAAATCTTCCATTCTCCTCTGCTGGAGTGATCAGAACGATCTCTGATAACAATTTAGCTTCTGACTGGATTATTTCTTCAACCACAAATACTCAAACTATAGGTGCAATGAATCCCGGCCTTACTTCATCCGGAGGAAATGGTTGCGCAAGTATACGTGTTCCGGATACAGTGTTTGTTGGAGGAGTACCTCCATATGACGTTTGTGTTGCTGAAATACTTTCCCCTGTTACTGATTTTAACCTGACAGGATCAGAAACAGTAAGAGTTGAGATAAGAAATTATGGCACACAGGCTATATCAAACTTCCCTGTGACTTATACTTTCAATGGAAGTGTTCCTGTTACTGATACTGTTTATACTCTTATGCAACCGGGAGATACAATAACTCATCAATTCTCTGTTACTGCTAATCTGGCTGCATTTGGTATTTATAACTTTAAGGCTTATGCTTATGTAAATGGAGATAATACTCCACTTAACGATACAGCATATTCATCAGTTGAAAATATGATGCTGATCTATTGCCCTTCTTATTCCACTTCTCCTTCTGCATATGAAGACATAGGCAATGTAACTATCAGTAATCTTAATAATGGTAATCCTCTTCCTGTAAGTAATAATTCCACAGCTGTTAATGGATACACTGATTTTAAATATTTACCTCCTGTACAACTTGCACCGGGAGTTACTTATCCAATTTCTATAAGTCAGATATCAAAAACAGGTCAATATTCATGTGATGTAAAAGCATATATTGATTATAACAGAAATGGTATGTTTGATATACCTGCTGAAACTGTATTCAGTGCAACAACATCTTCATCTGTCACAACAGTTTCAGGGAATGTGACAGTTCCTTTCTGGGCAAACCCCGGAATGACTGTAATGAGAGTAGTACTTGATGAAACAGGCACTGCTCCTCCATGTGGAACATATCTATGGGGAGAAACAGAAGATTATCTTGTTATGTTAGCTCCGCTAATACCACACGACGCAGGTGTTATAAGTATTCTACAACCAGGCAAACTGGATGATGCAGGAAATTCTGTGCCAGTTGAAGTTGTAATCCAGAACTTTGGCACAGATCCGATCACATCAATGGATATTGCTTATGAAGTTAATGGAGGAGCTCCGGTAATATTTAACTACACTAACACCTTGGCACCAGCTGCAACAGATAATGTCAGTCTGCAAAATTTAACTTTACAGGCCGGAGATAATTTTTTATGTGCTTATACAATTCTCGCAGGCGATAGTAATACTTTTAATGACACAAAATGTAATCTTACATATGGTCAATTCACTACAACCCCTCCATATTATGATAATTTTGACAGTCCGGTAGGTTTATGGTGGAATGATTCTGTACCTAATGCATGGGAAAGAGGTGTGCCAAATGGAACAGTAATTAATTATGCACATAGTTCTCCTAATGTATGGATTACTGGTTTGGATGATGCATATGCAAGTAATAAAGTCAGCTTTTTATATTCACCAAAATTCAGTGTGCTTAGTGCTATAGGTGTAGATTCATTGAAATTCTGGCATTTTGTGCATACACAACCGGGTGATGGTGGTAATGTCCAATACCTGAGTACTACAGGATGGAGAATACTCGGAATGGAAAATGATCCTAATGCTATCAACTGGTATAATTCTCCTACTAATATGTGGACTATTAACGGAATTGGCCCCGGATGGAAATATTCAGCATACGACCTTAAATCAATTAATGACTTTGCTGCCATTACTCAATTCCGCTTTGTTTTTTATGCTAACAACTCAGGCAATACTACTCATGATGGATGGGCAATTGATGACTTTAAGATTATTATCCCAAAGATCCCTGAAGATGGTGGGGTTATATCGATAATTGAACCTACTAACCCAATTACCAAGGGAACTCAATTCGGAGTTAAAGTTAAAATCCAAAACTTTGGAACAGATACCCTATATTCAATACCAATATACTACAAAATCAATAATGGCTTAAACATTAACGGAGTATGGAACGGAAACCTATTCCCGGATTCTACCGCTGAATATACTTTCCCTACCATACCTGCACCCTGGAACGATTTTAATCTCTGTGCATATACTGCTCTTTCTTTCGATACTTATCTGTTCAATGATGGTTTTTGTGAAAATATCGTTGTTAATCCACCACAAATGGATGCAGGTATTCAAAGCATAGTTTCCCCAACTTATCAAACCTTATTCGGTATTGATACAACCATTAGTGTTTGGGTTAAAAATTATGGAGTTAATACAATTATAAGCTGTGACCTGGAATATTCCATTGCAGGTATAGCGCAGCTGACCGAAACATGGACAGGCAGTTTAGCAGCAGGTGATTCAATTCAATATACCTTCATAAACAAATATAGCCATACTTTTGTCGGATATTATTATATGAAAGTATATACCAAACTTACTTCAGATGGCTTTGCACCAAACGACACTCTTAAGATAATACTGGAATCGTTTTATAACGATATTACTGAAAGCCAGTTAGAAGGGTTTAGCCTGAGTCAGAACATTCCTAATCCGGCAACAGGATTAACTCATATTGAATATTCCATTCCTCAACCCGGAGAAGTAAGATTTGTTTTGATGAATTACCTTGGCCAGATGCTAAATACAAGTCGTGAAAATGCCAGTCAGGGGAAGCATCAAATAGAGCTTAATGTTAAAGAAATGCCTTCAGGTGTTTACTTCTACTTTATTGAATATGAAGGTCAGCGTTTAGTTAAGAAGATGTTGATCAGCAACTAGAAGGTATATTTTTGGTCTTATTAAAATAATGGCTTATTAATCTGTGTCAAGATTAAATGATTTTGCTTGTGATTTCTGCTTTGTTGAAGTGTTGATACAGTTTATGAATCAATTTATGTATTAAACATTTTCAATAATGAAAAAAACACCAATAATCATTTTGTTATTTTTAATAACCTCTTTGCTCTCTGCACAAAATATTGCTTTTCACGAAAATTTTGAAGCACCTTCTTTTGCTGATAGCGTAGTGTCAACACAAACTGTTCCTGGTACAGATGACTGGGTTGTAAGTCATGTGTTATCTACTGACGGTCAATATTCTGACTCTTGTTCGGTTTTACCAATTGCAACATCTTATCTGACAACCGACACGTTTTCAACTCTTGGGAAGTTTATAGTTCACCTTGACTTTGATCAAATATGCAAAGTTGACTTTCTGGATCCTGCAACCATAGAAATTTCGGTAGATAGTGGAGGAACATGGACTACTTTAACGGGTAATGAATATCTTGGTGGCGCTTTTAACTTTGCAGCTCTTGGCTGGTTTAATTCCAGCTCATATGGTAATGACTGGTTTCCCGGAGATGCTTCTGCAAGTCCGGATAATACATGGTGGAAACATGAAAAATTTGATATCTCTGCTCTTGCTTCTGATGAAGCCAGCGTCTTAATAAGATTTAAACTGCCGGATGGTGGTACAATTGGTGCCAATGGAAATTATGGCTGGTTATTAGATGAAATCATTGTTCGTGCTTCTGTTTCAGAACTGGATCCTCCTATCATTAATATGATCCCTCCTGTTTATTTAGGAAATGTTTATAATCTCGGACCCTTTGAGGTTAAAGCTGAAATTACCGACTCTACAGGCATTGATACTGCCTATGTTGTTTATAATGTAAACTCAGGTATTAATGATACAATAGGAATGACTGTATTACTTGCAGATACTTTCATCGCGTCCATGCCTGTTGTAAATCATCTTGATACAATTTGTTATCATGTTGTTGCTATTGATGCATCATTGTCATATAACATGGCAAAAGAGCCTGTAAATAGCTGTAATGAATTTGTTGCAAGTGCCGGAATAATTATACCATATTATAATTCGCTGGACTGGCCCGGATCTTTAAATGATTTTTTAATAACCAACACTACCTACGGCCGCATACACCAGAATGTTGCTGCTGCTAACACCGGGGCAGGTGGAATGATAATGGATGCCTCAGCTCAAACTGACTGGACTACAACACTTCCGGATACTGCCAATCCCGGTGCAAATAATTATGTATGGAACGTAAATATTAACCCAACTCATTATGCTAATGCAAGATTAGTTTTATTCTCTCAGGGATATACTGCTTTGTTCCTGAAGTTTGACCTTAAACAAATATTCGGACTTAATAATTTATATACTCACTTCAGGGTTGTTGTGAACGGCACAATGATCACTCCTCATTATACGCCTAAAGGATCTACTACTCAATATATCACTTATGAATTTGATCTGACACAATTTCTACCAGCAACTTCATTGATTATTGACTTCGAATCAAAGGTCAGATATCCTTTTGATGGAACAACAGCAAATGGTAATTTCATCGACAACATCTTAGTTGATGTACCTCCTCAACAGGAAGCAAAGCTGGTGGAAATTACTGCTCCTGTTGGAGCATGTGGCCTGAGTAATGAAGCTGTAACTATCAAGATAAAAAATAAAGGAACCGATCCTATAATAGGCAATATGACAGGTAGTTATTTCCTTTTAGGTAGCAGCACAACAGTAACTGAACCAATTAATTTAGCTATTTTACCTGGCGGTATTATGGATTTCACATTTAACACACTTGTAGATCTTAGTGTAATTGGAGCTGATTCTACATTTGAATTAATTTCCTACATCAATCTTGTTGGTGACCCGTACACAAATAATGATACAGCCTATACCTCCGTTACATCCTCTCATGTCCCTGTTGATCCAATAGTTACTAATGCGAATATTCCTTACGGATCCTTTACAACTCTGACCGCTGTTTCCAATGATTCGCTTTTTTGGTATGATATTCCAGCCGGTGGCGTTGAAATCGGGACAGGTCCTTCATATACAACACCGGTACTTTATGATACAACTATATACTATGTTGAAGCAAAATCTGGTGGTGGAGTTGGAATCATTATTACTGAGGCTGGTTTAGGTGGTACCGACTTTCTTGAGATCCAAAATGTTAGTAATTCACCAGTTGATGCTAATGGTTGGATAGTTGCTATTAGTAATAGTTATACCGACATTAATCTTGTAAATACTATTGTATGGAATCTCTCAAATATGTTGGCAGGTGAAGTCCAATACCGTGAAGATTTAACTGGTAATAATTATTGGGGTAATAATATGTTCTGGAATCAGACTAGCCCAGGGTGGATAATAATAATTGATGATAATGGTGAGGTAGTTGATTTTGTGGCATGGGGATGGACAGACTCAGAGATACAATCATTTAGTACGAATATAAACGGCTATAATATTACTATTGGAAGCGAATGGATTGGCGATGGAATAATGGCCTTTTCTTCAGAGTTTCTTGAAAGGATCACTTATGATAATGATGACGCCAGTGATTATATCAATGTTACAGTTAACACTAAAGGCCAGCCAAATCCTAATCTGGTTGGCACAGGTGGAACAGCAAACGGTTGTCCTAGTAACAGGATTCCTGATACTGTTTTTGTTGGAAGTATTCCTCCTTATGACGCAAGTATGGTTTCAATTTATACACCAAACACTGATTTTAACCTTACTCCTTTTGAAACTGTTACAGTGAAAATCAAAAATTATGGGACAATGCCTATTTCTGGCTTCCCGGTAAGTTATATCATCAACGGCGGGACTCCTGTAACAGAAACGATTAACAGTACGATTATTCCGGGCGACACATTAATTCATATCTTTAATGCTACTGCTGACCTTTCAGTATTTGGGATCTATGACTTTAAAGCATATCTCACTGTACCTAATGATCTGAACCAGATTAATGATACTGCTTATAAAACAGTCGAAAATAAGATACTGGTATATTGTCCTTCCAATGCTACATCAGCATTATATGATGATATTGGTAACATTACACTGAGTACTTTAGATAACGGCATTGCAACTCCTGTTGTAAGTAACCCTAATGCTACGGGTACATATACAGATTTCACAAACCTTCCTCCTGCACAAATTACAAAAGGAAATATACATGCAATATCTATAAGTCAGATAACTTCAACTACGACTATTCAGCCATGTTATGTTGAAGTATATATTGATTATAACAGAGATGGCGTATTTACTGAACCAACTGAAATAGCATTTGGCGCTCTTACTTCAGCATCACTGACAACAGTCACAGGTAATATTAATGTTCCTCTGACTGCCGTCACAGGTTTAACTGTTATGAGAGTAGTAATGGAAAGAACTACACTTGCCACAAATGTATTTCCTTGTGGTACATACACATACGGTGAAACAGAAGATTACCTGGTAATGATAAGCCCACCAATACCCAAAGATGCCGGTGTTATTAACATTCTGCAACCGACTGCTCTTGAATTTGAAGGTGCCTCCGTCCCAGTAGAAGTGACTGTAAGGAATTTTGGCACAGATACTATTTTTGCAATGGATGTTGCATATAGAATTAACGGAGGTGCTCCCGTTATAGATACCTGGGCCGGAGCTTTGCTTCCTGCAGCTACAACAGATATTATACTTACTGACTTCATTGTTCCACCATTGAATAATGAGATTTGTGCCTATACCATGCTCATTGGTGACAGCAATTTACTAAATAACCAAAGTTGTAAAGATTTTTATGGATATCCAAAATATAATCCTGAAGCAGTCTCAATATCAAGTCCTTTGTCAGGATGCGGCCTGGGTATGGAAACGGTTACTCTTGAAATTTACAATGAAGGTCATGATACTATCAAGAGCGGATTAAGCGCTTCATATTATCTTCTTGGAGGTTCAAATATTATTACCGAGCAGGTAAATATTCACATACCTCCTGCCGATACTGCCAGTTTTAGTTTTGTTACTACAGTTGATTTATCAGTAACAACTGTAGATTCAACCTTTGAAATAATTGCATATGTAGATATGCCTACTGATTGGATAAAAGATAATGACACTACCAATAAAAAGGTGTTTTCCGCACATATTCCTCCTGATCCTATTGTCACGAACGTAACAATCCCTTATGCAACTTCAACAACAATAACTGCAACTTCAATCGATAGCCTTTTCTGGTATGATGTTCCTGTTGGAGGTTTAGAAGTCGGGACAGGTGCTTCATATACTACGCCTGTACTTTTTGGCACTACGGTATATTATGTTCAGGCTGGTGGAACGGGATTAAGCAGTGGTGACAGCCTGATAACAACCTATGCCGGAGGAAATGGTCATAGAGGAGCAATGTTTGATATTACTGCAACAAATACTATCACAATAACAAGTTTTGATGTGAATCTTGACAATAATACTACTCCAAAAATGGAAGTTTATTACAAAACCGGATCATATGTTGGTTTTGGAACTGACCCCGGCCCCTGGACCCTTCTTGGTTCTCATGATGTGATATTCAACGCAGGGGATGGAAATCCCACTCCACTACCTATTGGAGGGCTAACTATCAATGCCGGCGAAACCTATGGAATTTACTTAACCTCTGCAAATACAACCACAAGTATAAACTATTCAAACATACCTCCAGCATTAACAACCTATATGGATCCCAATATAGTTGTTAATGGTGGTATAGCCGGGGAATACCCCTTTAATTGTACTATCGCCGCCAGGATGTTTAATGGCACTATTCATTATATTCTTGGCTCAAGTAGTAATGGCTGTCCAAGTAATCGTGTTCCGGATACAGTATTTGTAGCAGCCGTTCCTCCGTATGACATTAGTGTTGTGGAAATTCAATCACCTGTTAGTGACTTCCTGCTCACAAACTCTGAACCAGTAACAATCAAAGTTAAAAACTATGGAAATTTACCGGTTACAGGATTCCCTGTAAGCTATAAACTGGATAATGGGATTCCTGTTACAGATACTATTTATGCTACACTGGATCAGGGTGATACCATTATTCATACTTTCTCAAAGAATGTAAATCTGGCAGCTTTTGGTATTTATAATATTAAAGCATACCTGTCATATCCGGGAGATTTAACACTTCAGAATGATACAGCTTACGCCAGTGTTGAGAATAAAATATTTGTATACTGCCTGTCACATGCGACATCAGCATCATATGAGGATATTGGAAATGTAACTATCAGTAATCTTAATAACGGATATCCAATACCGGTTACCAGTAACCCCACAGCGATAAACGGATATACTGATTTTACAAACCTGCCTCCTGTACAACTTGCTCCCGGTGTTACATACCCAATTTCTATAAGCCTGATATCAGCATCAACATCACTGACTGCCTGCGATGTTAAGGTATATATTGATTATAACAGGGATGGAATATTTGATCCCGTGGCTGAAAATGCTTACAGTGGTGTAACTTCTTCCACAGTAACAACAATAAGTGGTAATATTACAGTTCCTTTTTCTGCAGAGGATGGCATTACAATGATGCGGGTAGTTCTTGACCGCAATACAGCTGCTTTACCTTGTGGAACATATTCTTATGGAGAAACTGAAGATTACCTGGTAATGATGGCACCACTTATCCCTCAGGATGCAGGCGTTACAACTATTGTGAATCCCGGAATATTAGATGATGCAGGAAATTCTGTACCCATTGATGTTATTATTCAAAACTTTGGAACTGATCCTATCACTTCAATGGAAATTGCCTATGAAGTAAACGGTGGAACTCCCATCATTATAAACTATAATAACACATTAGCACCCTCACAAACCGATAACGTCACTCTGCCAAATTATACTATACAGGCCGGAGATAATTTTATATGTGCGTATACAATCCTGGCAAATGATAGTAATACTTTTAATGACGCAAAATGTAATCTTACATATGGTCAATTCACAACTACACCTCCTTATTATGATAATTTTGACAGCCCGGTAAGCCTATGGTGGAATGATTCTGTACCGAATGCATGGGAAAGAGGAGTGCCAAATGGAGTAGTAATTAATTATCCGCATAGCTCTCCTAATGTATGGATCACTGATCTGGATGAACCTTATGTTAGTAATAAAGTCAGTTTTTTATATACACCAAAATTCAGTGTGCTTAGTGCTATAGGTGTAGATTCACTAAAATTCTGGCATTTTGTTCATACACAACCGGGTGACGGCGGTAATGTCCAATACCTGAGTACTACAGGTTGGAGAATACTCGGAATGCAAAATGATCCTAATGCTATCAACTGGTATAATTCTCCTACTAATATGTGGACTCTTAACGGAATTGGCCCCGGATGGAAATATTCAGCATACGACCTTAAATCAATTAATGACTTTGCTGCCATTACTCAATTCCGCTTTGTTTTTTATGCTAACAACTCAGGCAACACAACTCACGATGGCTGGGCAATTGATGACTTTAAGATTATTATTCCCAAGATCCCTGAAGATGGTGGCGTTATATCAATAATTGATCCTACTAACCCAATTACCAAGGGAACTCAATTCGGGGTTAAAGTTAAAATCCAAAACTTTGGAACAGATACCCTATATTCAATACCAATATACTACAAAATCAATAATGGCTTAAACATTAACGGAACATGGAACGGAAATCTATTCCCGGATTCTACTGCTGAATATACTTTCCCTACCATTCCCGCACCCTGGAACGATTTTAATTTCTGTGCATATACTGCTCTTGCATTTGATACTTATTTGTATAACGATGGGTACTGTGAAAATATAATTGTTAATCCACCACAAATGGATGCAGGCATACAAAGTATAGTGTACCCAACCTATCAAACCTTATTCGGTATTGATACAACCATTAGTGTTTGGGTCAAAAATTACGGTATTGATACTATTAAAAGCTGTGACCTGGAATATTCTGCAGCTGGAGTGGTGCAAGCCACAGAAACATGGACAGGCAGTTTAGCAGCAGGTGATTCAATTCAATATACTTTTATAAACAAATTCAACCATACTTTTGTTGGGTACTATTATATGCAAATATATACCAAACTTGCCTCAGATGGCTTTTCTCCAAATGATACTATTAAGGTAATTCTTGAATCATTTTTTAATGATATTTTAGAATCCGAATTAGACGGGTTCACTCTTAGTCAGAATTTTCCTAACCCGACATCAGGTAATACGATAATTAAATATAGTGTACCCTCTTCCGGTGAGATCCGTTTTGTCCTGGTAAATTACCTGGGGCAGATGATGCTTTCAAAAGCTGAAAATGTTATGGCAGGAGAGCATCAGATAGAAATCAACGTTAATGATCTCCCGTCAGGCCTCTATTTTTACTTCGTTGAATTTGATGGTTACCGTCTTGTGAAGAAGATGATTGTAAACAAATAATTTGCCTTTT
>Ga0222696_1000014_pt1 | contig 165477 bp, 144 predicted proteins | sample AntAcemetage1400_FD_179817 | JGI IMG/M metagenome (GOLD analysis project Ga0222696, IMG submission 179817) | Saline water microbial communities from Ace Lake, Antarctica - #1400 | ecosystem: Environmental > Aquatic > Non-marine Saline and Alkaline > Saline | place: Antarctica: Ace Lake... | reverse complement strand
GAAGTTCGAGAAATTCAGAAATGCTTAGAAAGTAACAGTATTACGTGTATAATTGAGGGATTGTAATTTAAAACCTCACCCTTGCCCTCTCCTGCGAGGAGAGGGAAGTAAAGGGAGAGGTACTTTAAAAACCTGAGCAGTCATGGATCACTCCGTGATAACCGCAGATTAGTGCAGGATAAACCTGCATCTATCCCGAGAATATTTAGACGCTCGGGCAGGAATCACTCATTATTTTAATTTGTTATTTTATTTATCGGAGTGGAATTCACAATTTCTAAAGCTATATCAACTAATTCTGTTGTAATCTCCCAACCATAGGTTAATGCATCAATTTTAGATTTAAATAGAAACTGCTCTTTCGATCTTGCTTTTGGATTATCTGGAATCATCAAAGAGGCAGACCAAATATTGCTCTCAAGGGGGTTCATTATTGCAGACGAATTATTATAATCAAGTGACACATAATGCTGTATACAGTCTCTATAATCAGTTAATTTCTCTCCAAATTTTTTCCAACTACTATCCAAAAGATTTCCAAGCTTTTCTTGCATATTATCTTTGCACAAACACAAGACTTTCTTAAAAGTACTCGGTATAGAATCCTTTTCCGCACCAAAATTTTTCCACAAGATAAAACGTGTTGTATCATATACTCGTCTTGCAACAGTTATTAGGGCATCAAATTCATAATAGCCCTCATTCTGATTCATAAATTGATAATTATCATACTCTTTCTCGGATTTTATTGAAAACCTGGAGTATTCATGCGTTATATCTAGATACTTATAAGCTAAACGTTTACAATGATAAATAGCTGAGCCTGTTATATATTCGAGATTTTTCATATAAGACCATATATTCGCTTTTTCATTAAGCTTTTCCCCTTGCCCTGTAACTAATAAAGAGTGCCTGATATCCAACATTCTGTTTACATCAAATGAAGTTGAATATTGTTTGGTATAAGGGAGCAACATTGATATCTCAAAATCCGAGCGAATTTTATTAACGCGAATTATAGGTCTTAGTTTATATTTCGAAATAAAAGTGTTCGGATCTATTATATTATCCGTAGACCCAATATACCATTTCCCGTTTTCATTCTTATCAATTTCAATTCCACGTTCTAAAATTATTTTTATTGTTTCATAATTTTCCATAATTTTTACCTTAAATTACACCTATTTAATTGATATTTATTATACAAATAAAAAATTTTGAAATTCTCATACATCAAATAGAAAAAAGAGAATTTATGTCAATCAAATAATTTTCAATCAGCCAACAGTACCTCTCCCAGTCAATATATTTCAAATCTGAGGTAACAAAAAGGGGCTGAAAATTTTCAACCCCTACTATTTCATTAATTTAATTTCGTGTCTTTTCGCGCATTTCCGCTTGCCGCGCCATAGTGAAACGAAGGCGGGTGGTTTACATTAAAACACATCAAACGTATAGGACACCTTCAGGAAATAGGTGTCTTTCTTTTCTCCATGCAACTTTAATTCGTTCAATTTTGTTTCAGTATCAAGAGACGTGATGCCAGCATAGACTGCGATATTCGCATAAGGATTATACACAAAAAGCGGATAGATATTTAACTCACTAGAACTCTCATTTTCGACAGCCACATCTGAATAGCTGTACTGCACAATACCTCTTATCCAGAACTGTTTATTGAACTGGTACTTCAACGTCAACTGGTGCACCTGTGCATGATAGATATTATGCAGCTCCTCGTACTCACTTCGTATATCCAGGTCGATCTTATCACTTGGTCTGACATTTAAAAAAACCTCATATTTTCTGTAGTGCTCAATGCGGGGATCATCTCGATCGAACCACATATATTTTCCAAACTCAAGATCAAAATCTACCACAAAAAAATCTGAGGGATAGGTCTGGAACGAAATCCAGGGTGTGTACATATGGTTATCCTTCCCAGCAAAATGTATCATCTGAAAATTGACTCCCGACCATATCTCAAACCTGCTCTTAAAAATACCGCCTGTGTAGAATTTCAGAAAATGTTCTTTAGTATAACTGAAATCCAGATCATACTTGATATTTGCATCGTATCCGACCTCAAATAATCGAAGAAACTGCTCATCATGCGAAGCTCTTTTGTGCCATTCACCATGATTATCTAAGAATTGAATATCATTCTCAGGAATAAAACCCATATCTGCTTTGAAATTCTTTGAGATCGCCTTCAACTCCAGATTTACGAAGAAATCCTCAGAGTCAAAGGTGAGCTCACCGAAGTATCCAAAGCCCTTGTGCCAGGTTTTGTCTTTTGTTTGATCTGCCGAACCCACAAGCTGGACATATCCGCGTAAATTCTTAATAAATGTAAATGTTCCATCAACATCCCCAACGAGATTGTAGTATTCCTTGAACTTGCGCACGGCAAGAGCACTGCGAAGAAAAGAATTGCCGTTTCGGGCTTTTTTCTCATAGGTCAAGAAGCCAAAATATGCATTCGCAGAACCATCATAACCATCAATGAATCGAGCTCCATTTGCATTTTCGTCGATCGCACCTAAACCGAAGATGTAATTTCTTTTATAAGCACCCGAGAACTTTGCTCCGAGTATCGGGTCGAATATTTTTCTCGTATGATAGATCGTGATCGGTGTGTGAAAAGGATTTGTGCTTTCAATAAAGAACGGACGTTTTTCTGCAAAGTAAACCGGAAAACGAGTATTCACATCTATCTCAATCTCATCCGCTTCAATAATGCTGAAGTCAGGATTGATAGTCATTGTTGTGGAAAGATTTGAATTGGGCTCGTAGAAGACATTCAATTCCGGTTCATATTTTCTCTTAATCTGATGTGTCCCCGTCTTTTTACCTTCTTCATCTGTATAACTCATCAGGAATGACGGAATCAACTTTAAATTCTGATTGGTCGGCAATTCTTCAAATATGAGAATCCCATAATTATCATAGAAATTCTGTCCATTCCTGTCAACAGGAGTGGCACTTATCTCTTCCTTTCTATCTTCAATATATCTTTTAAGAAAGAAACCCCATTTTACATTCTCGCCGCTTTGATATTTAATATTCTTCAGCGGAATTTTCATTTCTATAGAATACCCATAATCCGTAAGCTCTCCAAATGAATCATAATGAATATCTATGGACGTGTCAATCTCGTCGACCACAATGCCGTCCGCCTGTTCCCCGAATCCGTTTGAGCCGAAATAATAAGCTTTTGCATTGGAAAAGAATGTATCAATGTACAGAAATATTCTGTCCGTATAATATATTTTGTCTCTGATACAGTGGAATAATCGTATTTTCTCCGGATCTTCCATGAAGCACTTCATAGCCACATAAATGTTTTCGTCATCATACAGAAGATAACCGGCAGTGCGCTCCGAAGGTTCGGTGTTATCTCCGGGTGAAGTCTGGTAAAAGGTATCAACTATGGCAGCTTCCACCCATTCTCCATCTTCTATGATGCCGTCTATGATAGGTGGATCAAGGGTTTTGGGTACATGGATATTCAATTTTGCTAACAGATTCAATGGAATCAAAAACGCTATGAGTAATAAATAATATTTGAGTTTCAAAGGCACTCTCCATTATTATTTGCTATGAACTTGAGATTCTTTAAATCTTTCAATTCATTTTGTATTAACAATTTTTCTGTCAATATTAAATACTCTAGTAAAATTTTTATTTTCGAACTTTTTTATCAAATTTCAATTATCCTTTTTTTACATGACCCTTCTTAAAATGTGTGAGCTTACCCGAACCTTTCTTGGAAAATTGCGCACTCTTTGATTTTTTCGAGTTCTGTTTTGCTTGTTTTTCTTTTAGAAAATCTTTCATGCTTTTTTTCATACACTGTACTCCTTTCTCATTACATCCATATTGATAACTCTATCCGCTAATTTCTCAACAAGAAATCTGTCATGAGTGGCAAAAATAATGCTGCCGGTATAAGATTCCAGGGCATCTTCCAGAGCTTCTCTTGCAGCTATCTCCAGATGATTCGTGGGCTCATCCAGCACCAAAACATTTGCTCCAGATACAATAATTTTAACCAGGGCAACCTTGCTTCTCTCACCAATGCTTAATGTTTTTACTGGATTGAGTATCAACTTTTCAGATATATAAAGACACCCGAGCACTGTCCGCGCAAAAGTCTGTTTCTGCTTATCTCCGTGTGCAACTTCCTCCAGTACTGTGTTGTCAAAATTCAAATTTTCATAGTCCTGTGAGTAATAACCGATCTTCACCTGCGGAGACCAAGTAATATCTCCCTCAAATCCATCCAGATGACCGGTAAGTGCCTTGAGCAAAGTTGATTTCCCGCTTCCGTTTTTACCGATTATTGCTACTCGGTCACCATTCTCGATCTGCAGATCAATATTCTTCAATATTACCTTTGAAACAAAGTTTTTTGTAAGATGTGCGACATCTAATATCCATCTGCTCTTGATACACTCATTATCAAAATGAAATGCTCTCTTCTTCTCAATAAACGGCTTCTCTGCGTCTGCTTCTTCGATCTGCCTCTCGACTCTTCTTTGCAGGTTTTTCGCCTGCTGCATTGCATTTTTTGCCAGGTTGCTCACACATTCATATACGGGTGCGTATCCTTCTGAGCCGGTTTCTGCCTGATGACTATGAGCCCATTGTGTACGCTTTTGAGCTGCGGCTTTCAGCTTTTTTATTTTCTTTTTCTGCTCTTCATATATATGGATTTTTCTATGAAGCTTACGTTCTTTCTCCTGTTTATAAAAAGAATAATTTCCGGAATAGCTCCTCACTCCGCTTGGTGAAAGATCGAGGATCGAGCTCACGCAGGAATCAAGAATAAATCTGTCATGGCTGATGATGATATACGGTATCTTGATCTCATTGAGAAAATTCTCCAGCCATTTGAGCGCCTCTATATCCAGATGATTTGTGGGTTCATCCAGTAGCAGCACTTCGGGGTTCTTCATCAATATACTGCAGAGTGCAAGACGTGTTTGCTCACCTCCGCTTAAGGACGATATCTTTCTTTGGAGCATCTTCTTATCGAAACCAAAACGCGTTGTGATCTTTTCTAGTGTAATCCCGAAATCATATCCTCTATTTCTTTCAAATTGAGAAAGTATAGAACTGACCTGTGCAGGAGTGAAATTTTCAAGATGATCGATCTTCTGCTTTAATTGTGCCAATGTTGGATTGCTATCCCACAAAAATGAGATTCCCGATTTTGTTATCGGCAAGTCCAATTCTTGAGGAAGATACCCGATCGAAAGCTCAGGTTTATGATATACAACACCTCCGACCGGGTTTATTACTTTTCTCAAAATATCCACAAGGGTCGATTTGCCGCAGCCGTTCTTTCCAATCAGACCGATCCTGCTGTGCTCGTGAACAGCAAAAGAGACATTTGCAAAGAGCATATCCGGTTGCGTATCATAACGAAATGCAATGTTGTCGGATCTGATTATCTGCATGAAATATTCCTTTATTTGCTATGCTGTCAGAAGCTCTGACTCGTGCTCTTCCATGAACTGGTTGGAATAGAGCCGGTAATAGTAGCCCTTCATCTTAATAAGCTCATGATGGGTTCCTTGCTCGGTTATTTTGCCTTTTTGAACAACAAGAATTCGATCAGCAGAACGTATTGTTGAGAGCCGATGAGCAATAATGAAACTCGTCCGATCTTCCAGCACTTTATGAATTGCATTCTGAATTTTCTGTTCTGTTTCCGTATCAACCGAAGAGGTCGCTTCATCGAGGACAAATATTTTCGGATCGGTCAAGATCGCTCGTGCAAAGGATATAAGCTGCTTCTCACCGGTAGAAAGTAAGCCGCCACCTTCTCCCACTTCAGAATCGTAGCCATTTTCAAGCTGAGAAATGAACTCGTGGGCATTTACCAATTTTGCTGCTTCGATGATCTCCTTTTCGCTTGCATCAAGTCTTCCGTAAGCAATATTATCCTTGATCGTACCGCTGAAAAGATGGGGAGTCTGTAGCACATATCCAAGATTAGAATGAAGCCAGAGCAGCGACCTTTTCCTATAGTCGGCGCCGTCAATTAGTACTTCGCCTTTTGTCGGTTCATAGAACCTGCATGCGAGGTTAACTATCGTGCTTTTACCGGAACCCGTTTCACCGACAAGTGCGATCGTTTCACCTGCTTTTATTTCAAGATTGAAATCATCGAGTACATATTCTCCGTCTTTATAACCGAAGGAAACATCTTTGAAATGAATATTTCCACTGATTTCAGGCCAATTTTCTTTCTTGCATTCAGTAATATCCCCATACTTATCAACAACTTCGGACGTGTCCTGAATATCGGGTTTCTCATCTATCATAGAGAATATCCTTTCTGCGGATGCCTGTGCATTCTGGAGCTCTGCAAACACGCGGGAAAGCTCACGGAGGGGTTCGAAGAATTGAATTGTATATGAGATAAATGCGACAAGCGTTCCATAGGATAGCGTTCCGAGTATCACCCCCGAGCCACCTTTCCAAAGCACAAGTCCTGTTCCTATGCTTCCAAGTGTAAGTACGACAGGCAGATAGAGCGAGGAGAATATCGCAGCTCGGACTGAGGAGTGGTTCATTTTGGTCGTGATCTCCTGGAATTCGAGCAGGTTCTCTTCTTCGCGAACCAGTGTCTTTGTTGTCTTTGCTCCTGTGATGCCTTCGCTGAATGCTCCGGTTATCTGTGAGTTTATCTTTCTTACTTTTCTATATGCTTTGAGGATTTTCTTCTGGAAATACAAACTTATCACCACAAGTACCGGTACAACAGTCAAAGTGATAAGTGCCAGTTTCCAATTCATGAAAAGCATCACGAATACAATGCCGAGCATAAGTGAAACACCCCAGACCATATCGACCAAACCCCAGGAAATGAATTCCCCGAGACGCGTGCTATCCGATGTCATTCTTGTCATTATCCAGCCAACTGGAGTTTTATCATAATAATTAAAAGACAGCTCCTGAAGATGCTTGAAGCCCTTTTTGCGAATATCATACGAGATGCCCATTTCGATCTTTCCTGCAATTGCGATGAAGAAGTAGATGTTCATGCTTTGTACAAAGATAAGCACAAAATATACTATACCAAAAGCCACTATTCCATTTGTGTTTTTCGGAACAACGAAATGGTCGATCGCATATTTGGTCATCAGGGGGAATATCACATCTACCCCTGCGAGGACAAGCATAAAGACTGCAAGAACCAGCAATCTTTTTTTGTAAGGTTTGATGAACTGATACAATTTCTTCCAGAGCGAAAAATCAAATCTCTTAGTATATTCCTGTTCTTTATATACACTCATTTTTTTATCCTAAATAATTTTATGAATTACCATTTTATAAAGCTGTTTCCAAAGAAATTTTCTTCTTATCGATGCCGATTTTTACGTTATTATTCTCGAGTTCTGTTTCCAGTTCTTCTTCCAGCGAGTTCTGGATCATCCAGACTCGTTTGTACAATCCTTCCTGACTGACCAATTCTTCATGTGAGCCGATCTGAACGAGTTCACCATGCTCAAGCACAAGTATGATGTTCGCTTCAGAAAGTGTGGTCAACCGATGAGAGATAATGAAGGTCGTTGCCTTCTGTTCTCTCTTGTTAAGTTGAGTTCTTATTGCTGCATCTGTTTCTGTATCGACAGCACTCAGAGAGTCGTCGAATATCAAAATCGGTGTGTTCATAACGAGAGTTCTCGCCATGGCAACTCTCTGTTTCTGACCGCCGGATAGTGTGACACCGCGCTCACCAACGGCAGTTTCATATCCCTTCTGGAAATCCAATATGACATCGTGAACTGATGCTATCTGCGCTGCATCGAAAACCTCGTCATCTTCACAATCTAATCTGCTCATACCGATATTCTCTTTAAGAGTACGAGAAAACAGGAATGGTTCCTGAAGTACGATACCCACATTTTTTCTAATTGAATGCTTATCAATATCCTTCAGCTCTATTCCATCTATTTTGATGGAACCGCTTGTATAATCATATAAGCGTGGAAGAAGATGTACCAGAGAAGATTTGCCTGAACCCGTGGGTCCCAGAATTGCAATGGTCTGACCGGGTTCAGCAGAGAAAGAGATGTTCTTCAACACCGGTTTCCCGGCCTCGTATTCGAAGCTTACATCCTTGAATTCGATCTTTCCCTTAACTGATATTTCTTCATCATCATTAAATTCTTCGGTCGGCTCATCAAGGATCTCATGGATACGACCGACAGAAACCATGGTCTTACCCATATCTGTAAGCACTCTTCCCATCTGCCTGATAGGCCAGAGCATCATACCCACAAAGGTAGAGAAGGCGAGGAGTGTGCCGAGAGATATCACCCCATTGGCAGCCCAAAACGTTCCGAGTATCAAAACTGCTGCTATCTGAATAAGAGAGAGAAAATCTGATATCGACCAGTACCATGCCAGAAGCCGTATCAATCTATAGGTGAGGTCGCGGTATTCGCTATTCTTCTCATCAAACTTATCGATCTCATGTGCCTGTCGGGCAAATGCACGCACCACTCTCACACCTGTTAAGTTCTCCTGAAGCACGGTTGACATTCTTCCTTCAGATTCGTCAGAAAGCTGGAATGCATTTTTTACTTTTATGAAGAATATCACTGCAAATCCAAAGATAAACGGAATAAGTGCCATAGAAACCATTGTCATCGGTGCGCTCATTGGAAGCATAAATGAAAGTGCAAACCCGACCATGAACAATGCTCTCCCCAGTTCAACGAACTGGATCGATAGAAATCTTCTTACAGTCTCCACATCCGAGGTGCATCGCTGTATTAGATCGCCTGTTTTTGATTTCACATGATAATCATAAGGAAGAAGCTGGAGATGATCATACACTTTATCGCGAATATGTTGCGCAATAGATTCTGAGGCGACTGCGGACCATTTGCCTTTGAAATAGAGAAATACTCCTCTTGTCAATGTGATGAGGATCAGCACTATGCTACAGATCCACAATTTTCCGACAAGTCCGGAGTGACCGCCAAAGAAATTATATGCACCCGAGAACACCGGTTTTAGCCAACCCTGAGCTTCGAGAGCCTTGTCACCGATAATTGAATCGACAGTAACCCGAAGTACCATTGGCCAGAGAAATGACAGAAATGTTGCTACTCCGATTGCTGCAATAGCTATGATATAGAGAGCTCTATTGCTCTTCATAAACTGCCACAAATAATATAATTTTTTCATATTGACCTGCTAGGAGGATAAATTGATTAACATAAAAGAACCGCTATTTTAATATGAATCCGGACTTTGTTCAGGAGTGGTAAAACAAAAAAAGCCACGGATTCGCACGTCCGTGGCTTGCATTAAAAAATGTTATTTTATTGTATGAACCTCGGACGGGCGGTTGTTGAATTAACTGAAAAGCACACTATTTTAATTTTATATAGACCAGTTGCGTCATTAGGAATAAGTCTGATCATGCGATGAACCTCCATCCGAATTATTTTTTCATTTGAACCAAAACTGGCAAACAGTCCGGGAGAGTGTCAAGAAAATATGAAATTTTATAATTAAATACGCCTGACTCCTATAAGAGTATATCTAAAGTTTGGATACACTTGAAAATTCCGGTTTTATGAGCCACTCAATATCATAGTTAAAGAATTACTTGACGAAAATATGTAAATTGGTGAGGATTTTTTACAGTGAAAGTCCATATTTAAAAGATGGTTTTTTTTCATATTTTTTGCTGTCACATAACGAGGGGAGTCAGCTTTTTCCAATATTATTTAGTCAAGATGTAATAAAAGATCAAATTTGATTAACTCGATTTGAGAATTCTTAAGCTGGGTCTTTTATTTCTCCTTCACTACTACTGTTCCTGCGATAAGATCATGAAACCCCTGGTGCTTTTTCGTAAAGAGAATGAGAAGTATTCCAAGACCGCCAAAAAGAATTGAAAATATTTTTAATAAAAATCGTATTAAAGCAGTCGTAAAAGTAATCATGGAATCGTCATGACTGTCTTGCACTTGGATGCCTATGAGTAATTTCCCAATGGTTCCCTGCAAAGAGGAGCATTCAAATGCACAATAATAAATAATAATAAAAATGACATACATAATGACGTGTGTCCCAAACATTAAACCCCACGCATCTTGAAAGAAAAAGCAGATGCCATCACATAAATAGTATAGTATTATAATGAAGGGCAAATCAAGAATAAATGCCGCTAATCGTCGAAATATACTCGCATAAGATACTGAACTCATTATCACTCCATAAAATCAGTCTCATATTAATTATCCTTTTAGATTAACTCTATTGAATCTTTATTAACATATACCAAATAGATAAAGTTTATTTTTTTTGTCAAAAAAAACGGCTCGAGAATTTACCCCGAGCCGAAGAAAAAGAAATTAATTTCTTATTTACATTAATCCCATTCCAATAGCAAGACTGAAAGCAAAGATGTCGAGTTTGTGTTTCCCGGGCATATTCTCTGGTGCACCAACAGTAGGATATTTTGCAACATCACGTTCTTTACCCATGATATATTCGAGACCGAAATCGATATCAAACTTGCCAGCGCAGAAACCTAAGCCGGCAGTAACAGCATTGTTTGTGGAGGAAGGGAATAGTATAGTAAGAGTTGAATCCGGAGCTGGAGCTGGATCATAATAAAAACCTGCACGGAGTGCTAATTTTTCACTCGCCATGTACTCAAGACCAAAGCGTAACTGGGTACAATCTTTCCAGTCAAGCACAAAAGTGTCATCACCGGTTGTTGCTGTTGCGGCTTTCCAATAGGGATCTTTAAAATCTGTGTGGAATTCTTTTTCACTTTTTGCCCATTGGCTATATTGTGCATCAGCAGTTATGGTAAGATTCTCCATTGGCTTTACTGCAACACCAAACGCTGCCCAAAGAGGCCAGGCAACATCACGATCGAAATCACTTGTCCCAAGATAACCCATAAAGGACATGAGTGCATTTTCAGCTTCACCGCTCATGGTGACTTTGATCTCCGTACGTGCACTTACACCAAATTGGATCATCTCTGACAATTTGCAGAGCAAACCACCGGAAACACCAAATCCTGTGCCTGTTGAAGATTCGGAATATTGAAACCCATGAGATACACCCAAAGTATCAGTATAGATTGAAGGTCTCTTCATATCAAACATGCCATAGAAGATGTTACCTGTTACACCAAAAGAGAACATGTCGTTGATCTTGTAGGCAATTGTCGGTGCAATGTCAATCACGCCGATTTTTGACATCCATTCGAGATCACCAGCGGAGATTGGAATCAGATCTGCGCCATTATACTCTGCACCGAGACCTGCCGGCACAAAGACTCCAAGCCCAAAGGCAAGTTTGCCCATGCTGTAATTTGCAAAGAGATTTGGGCTTGCATAATGATTTGTTTTAGTTTTTGCATCAATAACGAAATAATCCGGTGGATACCCAAAATCGGATGAATTTGCTTTGTAGGTGCCGAAGGGAATAATATCAGTACCGAAAGCATAGAGGGAAGAGTTCTGCCCTGCAAGACCTGCAGGATTCCAATAGATTGCAGTTGGGTCATCTGCAAGACCCACCATTGCTCCACCCATTCCCAAAGCTCGCGGTCCAACACTGTTTAGACTGAGACCATTTGCAAAGAGTGAAGATACTGAGAAGATAGTAACTAGAAATAGAACTAATAGTCCTTTTTTCATACCTACTCCTTTCATTATTTTGATATAGGTTATTCGAAAGAAAAATTCCTTAAATTTTTGTCAATAAATTTACTTCCATTATACTTTCTATTTATGCTTATAATAGCCAAATGTTATATAGAGATTGCAATAAGTGAAAAAAAGTTCTAATATTTGAAAAGCCAAAAGCTCGAATCCCGAAAAAATTATATTCTAATTTTATTCCTAAAATTTTTCATGCCTGCAAAGGTGTAACATAGTGAAGACAGGTTTTCCCCAGCACTAAGTCCTTATATAACAGTGTAGTGTGACGAATACTGGTAGCGTTATTCTTTTTAGTTTCGGTTTAGACGAATTAAAACAGTATTTACTTACTCTAAACCGAGCAGGTAAGCGATCTTATCCCATGCAGCATTACGTTTATCATCAAAACGATCGAGATAAACCTCTTCACCGGTTTCTATATAATCTATTGCTGCGTTACCTTCATCAATAAGAATATCGAACGCATCGATTATCTCGGACACATATGCAATACCTTCACTGTTCATAACACGTGAATCAAGAAGTACTTCGAGCTGCTCTGATACTGCTTCACCCATGCCGACATATTCCAGGAGCATATCAACTGTTTCTTGGTCTGTGTATACTGGTTGGTCACTGCCCCGCTTCTCGAAATTACATTCAAAACTTTTAACGAAAATCTCAACTTCGATTTACCACAAATCTTCGATACGAAATAAAGCGAGGAGTGACTTGTTAGTGGTATTTTGGGCATTATAATTCAGTATCTTATTACTCTATTACAAAAAATTATTTAATCTCTTCCACTGGCTTCGAAGTTTGTTCATTCTCTTCTAAGTCGGGATACCATTTGTACCATTGACTATTTATCTTACATAATTTTACCCAAGAATTATTATAAGATACATAGTCTTGATTAATGATTGGTTTTTCTTGTAACATTTTTTTTAACTCACTAATAATTTCATTTATTTCTTCTGCTTCTTGTTTAGGGTCATCATAAGGATCATCAAATTCACCATATTCCTTCATTGATTCAAATTGGAACGGGCTAAAAAATTGCTCTGCAAATTCTATATATTTGGATTTATTTAACAAATTAATCCAATTATTAATTGTTTTTTTTATTTCCTTTGTATAAATTTTGATTTTCTTACTCGATAGAATTTGTTTGGTTTCCTTTTTATTCACGTTAGCTTTATTTTGTGAATTAAATACATAATCCTTTCCTTTACTATCTTCTATAATGTGAAGAATATAAGTCCCTCCGATAGGTTTTGAACGTATTATTACCATATCGTCTTTTTTATCGATTGGTTCTACAGTAATTTCTACTTCGGAGTAGAATTCTACTTCAGGGCTTTTTCGACCATATTCAAAATTTGCACTTATAAAATTACCATTACTGGTTTTTTCAAGTGGTTCGATTAATTTATAATCAGTAATTTTTGCTTTTGGGGAATAAACATATATTTCTAATTCATCTTCAAACAGGATTTGTGATTTATCAAAATTTCGTAAGTTTGAATAAATGTCATACATTCCACTCCAATCATACCCCTTGATTTCTTTAAAATCATTATTGTCCTTAATATAAACACCATAATGATCAAATTTAGGTTCTTTGCTACAGCTGATTACCAGTAATAAAATAAATACTATTGCTAATGCTTTGAACATAAATCTCGTTTTCATCTTCATCTCCTTAATTTATTTTGTATTTTTCCTTTTTTAAAAAAGCCACTAATGTCTGTATCCCCGACAATTTTGTCGTGAACACTACCATATTTGGGGTTATATACGACACATGTCGTGAATATGTCATATAGATCGGTTGTCATTTTTTTTATTTCTCAATTATCCAATAGTCTCACAATTGTATTTTTTGCAGCATGAATGTTTTCGCCAGTTGTGTTTGAGCTTTTATAACCTGAAAAATGTGTTGCAAAATTTTGCCGTAGGTTAAAAATAGTTGCCTTATTTCTTTTTTCCATTTTTATAATCATCCTGAATGTTTTTCTTTAACAGGTAAGCTCTTTTTCTGTCAAGAAGAATAAAATCTCCGCTTTTTTATAATCGAGTAATATGGTGTAAAAAAAAGAGGGAGCATGAACGATGCCATGCTCCCCACAATATTGTATATGATGTATTTTGATTAATTGATGGTCAACTCCGCATAAAAGCTATCCTCAACCTTTGTGTTTAAAATATCAATGAAATAATATCTCAATAATTGAGGAGTTTAATAGTTCCAGATCTCGAGTGGTCACGAAGAGAAGAGCTCGGATTGCCAAACAAAATGCAAAATGTAAAATTGAAAATCCAAAACACCCTTAAATTTCTACCAGACTTATCTTTGCAAGCTGAGTCATATTTCTAATGATATAATAATTCAGTTCATGGTTGGTTATGGATTGTCCTTTTAGTATAATGATCAAGGTTCGTTAATGGACAAGTATAAAATTTTTTTATTGACATGAAATTGCAGATGAAATTGAAAAAAATGGTGTATGATCGCTAAAATAAGAAAAATATTAGTGAAACGTTAATAAGCTAAGTTCATTATTCTACATACTTCATAGACGATAACGATGTCATGCAAAATCAAGCAGTGATAAAATGAATAATAGTAAATCCTGAATGGTTACGAATTCATCAGTTATCAAGAATTCCCGCTGACCATTTATTTAAAAAAGAGGTTAAAACATGATACTTCATTACGAGTTTATAAAAAAAGCAAAGAAACTGGGCAACAAGATCGCCATAAAAGACAGGACACTTAATCTGGAAGTTACTTACAGCAAGGCGCTAATCGGGTCATTGATCCTGGCTAAAAAGTTCAAGAAATATGAAGATGGTGATATCGGGGTGATGATACCCACTTCAGCAGGATGCGCTCTCGCGGTTATCGGTATTCTCATGGCAGGGAAGGTGCCTGCTATGATAAACTATTCCACGGGCGCTGCCCACAACTGCAAATATGCACAGAAGAAATGCGGCTTCAAGACGATCATCACTTCCCGGGCGTTGCTCGATAAGATCAAATGTCCTATGGTTCCAGGTATGGTCTGCCTCGAAGACATCATGAAAGGGATCACACTCAAAGAAAAACTTGGCGCTGCCCTCAGATCAAAACTACCCGCATCAGCCATCATTGCCCGGCTGCCAAGGAAGTTGCAGGATGATAATATCGTGATCCTCTTTACAAGCGGCAGCGAAAAAGATCCTAAAGCAGTTCAGTTGACTCATAAAAATCTTGGGGCAAATATCAAAGCTCTGAGAGAAGTATTTTCTTTGACTGAAGAAGATGTTTTTATGTCCGTCCTACCTCTTTTTCATGTTTTTGGTTTCAATGCCAATCTTTGGATGCCCTTGATGGTCGGTTGTAAATCAGTGACGTATGCCAATCCGCTGGATTACAAGAAAATCCCTGCCATGATAAAAGAAGAAGGAGCAACCCTCATTGCAGCAACTCCGATCTTTTTTGCGGGATATTTGAAAGAGTCCAAACCGGGCGATTTCTTTTCACTCAGGATAGTCCTTCCGGGTGCGGATAAAACACCGGACTGGCTGCGGCAGGAATACCGGAATAAACACAATATTGAGCTGTACGAGGCGTACGGTACTACCGAGACCAGCCCCGGAATCTCTGTTAATACTCCTGATGATAACCGTCCGGGCAGTATCGGCAAACCCCTTCCCGGTGTTCAGGTAAGGATCGCAGATCTGAATACAGGAAAAATCCTACCCCTGGGAAAAGAGGGTAAAATTCTGGTCAAAGGGGATATGGTAATGAAGGGATATCTCAATGATATAGAGGAAACATCCCTGCACATTGTGGACGGCTGGTACGATACCGGTGATATGGGTATGATGGATGAGGATAGATACCTCTGGCACCTGGGTCGGCTCAGACGATTTGTTAAGATCGGCGGTGAGATGATCTCACTTGTTCGAACCGAAAAGATACTGCAGACACTCCTTCCCGAAGGCATGGACTGCTGCGTGGTAGATGTACCCGATTCCAGAAAGGGTGCAAGAATTGTTGCTGCTGTCACAGTAAAAGTTGATGAAAGAGCACTCATCAGGGGAATGAGTAAAAAACTCCCTAAAATTGCAATACCCAAGACATTTGTGGTAATACCGGAACTGCCGAAAATGGGAACCGGTAAGATAAATTTCCGAGCCATCACTGAAATGGTAAGAAGTAATGGGATTGAGGAATAAATAAGAAAATATTAGTTATAATGGGGAAAGTTTTTAACCCGGCTCATCTTTGCACGCTGAATCGTGCTTCGTGCCACGAGTCGGTCGTGTAAGGAACGACTTGGGATAAATAGACTGCCGTGCTCTTCCCTGAACCTTTGACTCCTTTGATCAGCAAGCCGCCGAGTTTTGGAACACTACTATTCAGAATAATGCCGAGAAGGAGCTCTTCCTGCCCGACGATTGCTGCAAACGGATAATGAATCTTTCCCATTTTTACCTCATGTATCTATTATTTTATTTTCATAACGTTCAGACAGTTCCAACGTTCACTCTAGCCTCAAAGTCTTTCCCCTGAGAGAGTAAAAGTGCGCCAGCGAACGGAACAACCACGTTATGTGATGTATGGGTTTTAGAGTAAACTATTTGATCCCCTTCTTCCGCAGAATCGTTCTGAAATCAGATATTTATTTTTAATGGATCTGTATCTAATAATGATACTTTCCATTCCTCTTTTTCTTTATCAAATTCAGTCATTTTATTCATTGATATTTTCATGTATTTCCCATACGCAATTGCTGCAACATCTCCATTTTGTAGTAATATTTCTCCTGAGCCTTCAAAGATTCGTCTAGAATTTCTTGTTATCCTAGCAATAACCTTTAGTTCTTCATCTAATGGGATAGGCTTTTTATATTTTAAATTTAACTCTACAGTTACACCAAAAAAATTTTCATCTGTAATCATAATTGCCCGACCAATTGTCTCATCTAATATTGCTCCTGCAATTCCTCCATGTAACGTTCCTGGATAACTTTGATGCTCTTCAAGGGGTTTAAATATAGCAACTAATTCATTATTCTCTAATTCATAAAACGAAGCTTTAAGTCCAAATTCATTTTTCAGCCCACAAACAAGACATTTTCTACAGTTCTGTTGCTTTTTCTTAACCTGATATTTCATTTTAGCTCTCTCTTTAATTTTTAAATTCTATTCAATTTATAAAGAACAATTGCTACCAATTTTTAGATAAGTTACGATTACCATTTAATGGTTTTTTGATTTTTCGCTTTAATTTTATACAATAATAAAAACTCGCATAATGTATTGCTGCTGACACGCCCATCTTTTCGGATGAGTAGCAGTTTGTTAACGCCAGCATTCTTAAACAAAATAATAAGCCTAAAAAATCGGTCTCGTCTATCGGCAGAACAAATTGTCAAACCTGCTTCGTTTGGACACTCTACTGCTTTCCTTTTTAAATAGTCAAATAGACAAATAGACAACAATCTTAATCCCTGACACAACGGACAGAAAACCCAAAAAGCTTATGGTTAGTATACCGGTACACTGTGGCGTTATCATAATTCAAGTACCGGTACCAGGCGAGTTCTGTATAGATCTCTGTAGAAGACCAGAAGTAACCGGTGTCGCCCATATAGTAGAAGCACCCATTGATGCTGTAGCGGTACCCGCCAGGAAGGAAGCTTAAACCGCTTGTGTCGAACTCAGGGTCGTTCTCTAATGCTCCATTCGTCCATAAATCTGCTCTACCGGCAAGTTTGCTACCTTCGTTTGTACCACGCCATTCAGTTGAATCAGCTTGCTCTAGGCTCATTCCAAGTGCCATTTCTAATTCCATTATCTCTTCGTCGGTAGGAACGTGCCAGCCTTCCGGAGCTATATTTCTACTATCATCTACTGCATACCAGTTGTAAAGATTACCATAAGTATCGGCATTGGCAGGTGTATTATTAAAAACTCCGTAAGCACCAGAAGAGAGGCCATACCAATCACCGTTATTGGTAATATTTGGAATCTGGTCTCCATTTCTGTAGTGAGTAACTTTCAGATTTTCTGTCATCCATTCCTGGTTACCAATTACTAAAGTCTGGTACACATTGCCGTCAATATCAGTTACGGTTAAAGTTGGGTTATCTACTGCAGTTACATAATAAAAATACTTATCCTCAAATCCAGCTACACTATCAATATAAGTGGTAACTGTAACACTATCAATTTTAACGAAACCTGTATCAGGTCTTAGGGAGCGATATATAAAATAAAAATCAGCATTAGTAGAGTCTGACCATGATAAAATTGAATTGCCATTATCAATATTAATTTCTACGTTTGTGGGTGGATCGCTATACAATAAAGCATAACATAATATTATCATAAAAACACCAAAAACAATCTTCTTCATTTTGTCTCCTTTCATTGGTTTAATTTTTACAATTATTTTTGTGACTTTCATCTTTTCCTCCAAATTTATTTTAGTTTCACATAATTTTTTCATTTTTTTTGGCAAGCTTAATTTAGAATTCTATTTTTTGAATATTTGAGTTGGCGTTAATGTTTTGCGTGTGCGGCGGAATCAGAAGGATTCCGACGAAAACAAACAACCCAAACCTTGAATCGGAAGATTCAAACAAAAAGCACTGACCAACCCTACCGCAGACACGCTTGTTATGCGTAATATCATTATCATTTTTGATCATTAATCTGCCTTCCAAGATCAAAGGATTCGGAGACAATTTTCTTTCCACTTTTAAATTTCTTTGATTTTTTAAGTAATTTTAGGAGATTTCTTAACTTATTAATTTTTAATATTCTCAGAAATCTGAATAACCTGAATAAAGGCAAGATCATCAAAATATCAAACCAGTTCTCTTTAAAAAATCGCTTTTTTGAATTATGATTAATAAAAATGATAATTAAATCAGTAACGAAGAAAGTATAAATGAAATATGAAAAAAAAGCAGAGTAAGACTCATTTAAAAAATTTGTTAATAAACTAATAATAAAATGAAGTAACCAAATTATTGTTACTAAATCGACTGCTTTACTCCATATTTTAAGATTTCTGGATTTTGATGTCATTTTTATTTCATAATTGCTTTAATTATTCGTGATTCGTTTATTAATACATCTTTCATTAATAATTTGTATGGAAAAGCTTGATGCCTTGATTTCTTAAAAGCTTCAAGAATATTCAGTAATGTTGTTGCTGTTATTAATGACAGATTTAAGTCAAAATCCAGTTCGCATTCATTTACAAAATCATCACTAAAATCAGAAGCTATTATTAAGGACTTAATAACTTTAAAACCCATGTCTTGAGCTTTTTTATAATATGATTTCACTTGCCGATAAACTGAACTGAACTTGTTAAATTCTTTATCTTTATGGGTTTTGCATTCAATAATTATTATTTCTCTTTCATTGATTTTGAGAACAATATCTAATTTATTTTTACTGTCATTTATCTTTTTCTTTAAATGCTCATCTACAAGTAAACCGAGTTTGTTAAATATTGCTTTGGTTGTTCTCTCAAAAATTAATCCAAGCTCGCTTTCCTTTACATTTATTCCATTTTCTTTAAGTGCATTGTAATCTCGATTACTGATTAAATTATAATTCTCAATGTAAAGGCTTTCAGTATCTCGATAAGATTCGAGAATATTATTCGTTACATTACCTATTGATTTTATTTGTTGATCTTTGCAGAAAGAAACCAAAGAACTCCTTTTTATTAAATCAAGAACATCTCGTGGCTTTATATTGTAGTCCAACAATAAATCAAAATTTAATATAAAATCACCTTGAATTTCAAATTCATTTTTAACAATATCGTTTGTTTCAGGAATCAAACGATGAATATCTTTAAGAAGTTTTTCATACCCTTCATTTGCAATTTCAATTTTATCGTCTTTCTCAATTAAATTAAAATACAAAATCAGGTTATTGATTTTATCTTTGAGAGTTACTCCTTTTGATGGTAATAAAAGTTTCAGATTTTTTTCAATTAGTGTATTTATAAATTCTTTTTTCTCTGTTAAATTGACTTGCTCTTTAAAAATGCCATTAGTTAGCGTATTTCTAATACTTAATCCTTTTTCAATGATTGCTTTAATTTTTTCGAATCTTAAAAGACTTCTATCAATATTGTGCTTTCTGCAAATTAGTGATATTTGACTATCTTTTAACTCTTTTAAAACTCGTCTAAAATGTTTATTTGCTACTTCGTAGCCTTTCATTTTTCTTAAAATTCTTACAATTTCTTCTGGGATATAAACTTCAAGATTCTTTTTTGAATAAAAGAGTAACCCCAAATCTTTTAGGTTTTTTATTATGTTTTCAATATCCATTTTTGTTAATGGTAAAACAGAATAATAAATACTTCTTGTCTCATCTTGCGATAGATCTAAATTATCTGATAAAGTATTCAATATTGATAACTCATCGTGTGTTATTATGCATTCTCGATTCTGCAATTGGTCATTTGTATAAGCTGTTTTTACACAATTGCGATAAATGAGATAATCTCTTTTTCTATTTTCATCAATGTTGCCTTTATTTTCTTCATCAAACTCATTCTTAAGTTTTTCAACTTCATTCTTTATATTTGTAATTTCTTTTGAATAAAGTTCGTAGAGCCAATTGCGAGACATAATACAATTACCATCACGAATAATTATATCAATTAAAATATCGAGATTAAAGTTAAAAGCAATTGCATCTTTTATGTGCTTTTTGAATTCCTCTTGAACATAATCCAAGTTGAAAATTTGAACCATATTTTCGTTACCTGCATTTTTAATATGCTCAATTTGAGTATCCTCATTATCGTTTTTACTCATTATATTAATAAGCAATTTAATAAACGAATTTTTCTCTACTTGGTTCGTTAAATCTAAAATCTTTAATAGCTTCATTTTACCTCCTCAAGTTTTTATTCATAATTACGCATAATGTCTGTATCCCCGACAATTTTGTCGTGAACATCCCCAATTCTGGGGTTATATACGACACATGTCGTGGATATGTCATATAGATCGGTTGTCATTTTTTTTATTTCTCAATTATCCAATAGTCTCCCGATTGTATTTTTTGCAGCATGAATGTTTTTGTCAGTTGTGTTTGAGCTTTTATGGCCTGAAAAATGTGTTGCAAAACTTTGCCGTAAGGTATAAATAATTGCCTTATTTCTTTTTTTCATTTTTATAATCATCCTGAATGTTTTTTTTTAACAGGTAAGCTCTTTTTCTGTCAAGAAGAATAAAATCTCCGCTTTTTTATAATCGAGTAATATGGTGTAAAAAAAAGAGAGAGCATGAACTATGCCATGCTCCCCGCAATATTGTATATGATGTATTTTGATTAATTGATGGTCAACTCCGCATAAAAGCTGTCCTCAACCTTTGTCAGCTTGAAGCCACGCGATCTGAACATGTGCAGCATGATATGATTATCAACTAATATGTTTGCATAGATCTTCTGGATTCCTCTCGATTGCGCCAAATCAATAATATAATCGGTGAATTTATTACCAAGTCCCATATTTTGCCATGGGTCAGCAATTACGATAGCGAACTCAGCGGTTTCGTTGTATTGATCAGCGATCAATCTGACCACTCCAGCCATCTTTTTCTGCCCGTCCTCTGTAACTTCAGCTATGATGGCTATTTCGCGGTCATAATCTATTTGAGTATATCGGACAAGTTGGTCATGAGAAATATCTTTAATAAGCTGGAAAAATCTAAACCTTTGTGTTCTCTCTGAGAGATTGGAAAACATCTCTTTTTCCATATGCTCATCTTCCGGTTTGACAGGTCTCAATATTACGTTCTCTCCGTTGCTCATTGTGAACTCAGTGATATATTCTGAGGGATAAGGTGATATCACGAGATGCATGTGTGGATATTTTTCCGTAACCTGTATTGAATCATCCAGCAAAACTTTAGCATCGAGCACAACTCCGCCACGCTCATCCACCCCAAAGGGATTGATGTCCACTTCAGTAATTTGGGGGAAGTCCATGATCATGTAGGCAAATTTATACAGAAGGAACTGGATGGATGTGATGTCCGCTCCCGGCATGCCCCTGTAGCCCTTGATCAACTTGTATATCTTCGTGTCCTCTATGATCCTCATGGCAAGCGCCATGTTCAGCGGAGGTAAGCCAATGGTGGTATCTTTAAATATTTCTACTGCAACACCACCCATACCAAAGACAATAGTGGGACCGAAAATCGGATCTTTCTTACAGCCGATGATCAACTCATATTTTCTTTTAAGCATCTGCTCGACGAAAACTCCACGGATATCTGCATTGGGAACCTTAGCTTTCGAAGATTTCAATATCTTGTTATATGCCTTCCTAGCTTCTTCCTTATTCACAATGTTTAGTATAACTCCACCGACATCAGTCTTATGTAGAATATCGGGTGATGCGATCTTCATAACAACGGGGTAGCCGATCTTTTCAGCTAATTCTACTGCTTCTTCCTCTGTTTGTGCAAGCCCATTCTTTATTACGGGAATATAATAATAATCCAGTAACTGCTTTGCTTCAAATTCCGTCATAACAGTTCTGTTGTCGGCAAGGACTTCGTCGATAAGTTTTTGACCTTGAGCTTTTTTCGGTTTGAACTCATGGGGTATTTGTGATGGTGTTTCATTAAGTATCTCCAGATTTCGGGAGTAGTCATACATATACATAAAGCATTTTACTGCATCTTCCGGAGTCGGATATACTGGAATTTGGTTTCTTTCCAGAATTTGCTGACCTTTTTCAATATCATCTGCGCCCATCCAGGATGCCAGCACAGTTTTTCTACATTTTCTGGCAACTGTAGCGACTTTCTTTGCCACGCCTGCCGGATCAGTCATTTCCTGTGGAGTAAGAATTACCAGTACACCATCGACATTTTTGTCTTTTGCGCACAACTCAACGGCTTTTTCATATTGCTCGGGACCTGCATCTCCAATTACGTCAACAGGGTTTCTCCTGCTCCAATTTGGTGAAAGGCATTGGTTCAGTTCATTTATAGTATCTTCAGATAGTTGAGCTATCTTACCGCCTTTTTCGATAAGAGTATCTGTTGCAATAACGCCGGGACCGCCCGCATTTGTAATGATGGCAAGTCTATTACCTGCAGGTTTTTCCTGCATTGCAAGCGATTGAGCAATATTGAACAATTCATCAATTGTATTCACTCTGATAATACCAGCTCTCTTGAAGGCGGCATCAAATACAAAATCATTACCAGCCAGACTTCCTGTGTGTGACATTGCTGCCTTTGCACCTTCCGAACTTTTTCCTGCCTTTAGGACAATGATCGGTTTGTTACTTGCGAATGCTCTTGCTGCACTCATAAAACTTCTGGCATCTGTGAGTGTTTCCATATAAATGACAATACTTGTCGTGAGCGGATCGGTTCCAAAATAGTCGATCAAGTCATTAAAGCTGACATCGATCATCGAGCCGATAGAAACAAAATGGCTAAACCCCACATTCTGCTTTACAGACCAGTCTAAGATTGCTGTACAGAGCGCACCGCTTTGCGAGATGAGTGCGATCTTTCCAGGCAAAGCCATCTTGTTTGCAAAACTTGCGTTTAAATGAATAGAGGGTTTGATGAATCCAAGGCAATTCGGACCGATCAACCTCATGCCATACTTTCTAACGCTATCTGTGATCTGTTTTGTAAGCAGCTTACCTTGCTCGCCTATTTCAGTGAAACCTGCAGAGATCAGAACGATGCCGGAAACCCCTGCTTTCCCGCATGCTTCGACAATTGCAGGAACTGTCTTTGCGGGTGTTGCAATAATGGCAAGGTCAACTTTGTCTGGAACCTCATCGATGTTTGCATATGCTTTTACCCCTATAACATTCGTACGTTTGGGGTTTATTGGATAAACGATGCCGTCAAATCCAGATCCTATAATGTTATTCATCAGAGAATATCCGACGGTTCGCTCACGAGCAGTTGCTCCTATGACAGCGATCACTTTGGGATTAAAAAGTTTGGTTAATTTCTTAGTACCCATTTCTATTTCCTTTATTTATTATATTGATTTCCAATGTTTTGAGAGTGCCTGCAGCGCCATTGCTTTCCTGCCTTCATATTCATAATGAGTTTGTATCATTGAGTCTGTTTCCCTTTCCTCAAACTGCATTTCATCATGGTTGATACCATCCAGAAAACTATATAGACACTTGGGGAATACCTCTATATTATAGCCACCCTCAAGTGTGGCAAATACATTATCGAAGTTTTCAGAAAGTAATCTGCCAATTTTATAATACGCATTCAATGAAAGGCGCAGGTCCAGAAGAAGGTCGTACTGATGTGAGTCAAACCCTGCTGAAACAGCTACGATATCAGGATTAAATTCCTTAGCGATCGGCATGAATGTCTCAACTGCGTCCATATAAATTTCATCTCCACTGCCCGGAGGTAAGGGAACATTTATTGTGTATCCCTCACCTTTCCCAGCACCTATTTCATGTGCATCTCCACCACCCGGGAATGCAGGATATTGATGGAGTGACCAGTACAATACTCGATCCGAAGTATTAAAAAATTTCACGGTACCATCTCCAAGGTGTCCGTCAAAGTCAAAAATCAGCACACGCTTGCCTTTGTTTGCATGATACTGTGCAGCGATTGCGATATTATTAAAAATACAGAATCCGCTGGATCTATCTATGTGTGCATGGTGACCGGGGGGTCGGGTCAATGCAAAATCGCCGGTTTCGGATGCCATGATCGTCGCTCCTACTGCATATATGGCAGCTTCAAAACTGCCCGGTGATACGATTGTGTCATTATCAATATGACCACCGATCATGCATGCTTTCTCAACGCTCTGAATATATTCGGGAGTATGTACCAATGTAAGGTATTTTTCACCATTCTCGACTTCTGTCACTGGTAGATCGCCAAGTGAGGTCAGCCGCTTTTTATTTTCCGGATGCATGCCTGTATCGTGTTCCAAAAATACAGGATTATAGATTAATTGCATTCTGATCCTTTCCTACAGCGAGATGAATATGTATTTTAATATTATTTTCATAATAAACCGACTTAAATGTGCTTCTTTGGTTTGGGGTAAAAGCTGTCAAGTAGTTTGCGCTAATAATATAGTCTGTATAGTTGTTGATTTTAATATATCTATGCAGGATGAATCTGCTTCTACTCAAAGGAAGGTTAAATAATAAATTTGGAATCCTAAGGAACGAGGATTCCATGTTTAGTTCGCACCTCGACTCCTCGTCATTGCAATCCTTAGAAGTCGAAAAGTGAGTAGTAGTAGTGGTTACAATAATTTTTATGATATCCTATTTATCTAATAAATAAACATTAAATAAATCTTGCCAGAAAATTGTAGGATATCCTTCGTGAGTTCATCAAAAAAAAATTGTGATGGTTTATAATATGGAATACACATTTCTCACATTATGGCTGAATGAAAATAGGGCAAACCTTATTGGTTGTTCGGTGAGGGATGTGTTTTACAACGATTCAAATTATATACTTGATCTTACTTCGACTCAGTTTGTTGTTTCTATTAATGGACAAAACCCGCTCTGTTTTATGGCAGAAGATATAACATTCATCGAGAATAATAGTAGTCCTCTTGCACTTCTACTCAAACAGCATCTTACTAAAAGTGTGGTTAAAACTGTAGAGATAAGAGAAAATGATAAAGTGCTCATTCTCACTTTTGAAAAAGAGTCATTTTATGGAGAGACATCAACCTACAAACTTATCATTGAGCTGATCCCGAGATATGAGAATCTGATCCTCACCCGGGTGGAAAAAGAGAAGAATATCATTTTGGATTGCCATCGAAGAATACATGTTTCCGATAGTAAGTTTCGGCAATTGTATCCGGGAATTCCATATAATTTTCCACCGGCAGTTGAAAAACCCTATATTTTTTCTGTGAGTAGATCACAGTTCGAAAGTTTATTCCCCGGGATACTTCCAGACTCATGGAAGGAATTTGTCACAAACTTCAGCAACTCTCCAAAATTCTTAAAAGATATTTTCAAACCCGGAATGAAAACCAATGAAATGTGGGAATTCATAAGTATAGTCCGCACCACCTGCGAACAGTGGTCGGACAAGAATTATGTATTCTACAATGCAAAGAAAAAACGCCTTAACCTTTTCAATGTGGCTGACTGCCTTGAAATTAAGACTGTGAATGATGCCTTTGCATATATGTATGAGCATGAGATCGTGCAGAACAGATTCAAACAGATAAAGGGAACCACTATAAGCTCCCTTACACACCAAAAGAAGAAATTGCTTCAGACCCTTACCCGGCAGAGAAAAGACCTTGATGAACTGAAGGATGCCGAACACTGGCAGAAAATGGGTGAGCTCTTGAAAATAAATCTTCATAAGATCGAACATGGGATGACAGAAATAGTGGTTACTGATTATTTTATTGATGGGAATCCGGAAATTGTGATCCCCATAAAAACTAACTGGACTCCGCAGCAAAACATGGCGCACTATTTCAAGAAGTATAAAAAAACACGCTCCGGTAAAGAAAAGCTCATTAAGAATATTGCAACCCACAAAAAGAGGTTGGAGAAACTTGAAAAACAGATCGCTGAAATCAATGAGTGCAAGGGCATAGAAATTTTTGAGCATATGGTGAAGATTCAGAAATCAAGTTCGGGACCTCGGAAGAATGCCACCCCTTTCAGGAAATTTACACTTTCTGTTGAGAGCAGGCAATGGGATATTTTTGTAGGACGATCCGGCAAAGAGAATGATGAACTGACACTTCATTTTGCCAAACCGAATGACTGGTTCTTTCATACAAGAATATATCATGGTTCGCATATAATTGTAAAGAACCCAACAAAGCTCGAGCATCTTCCTGAACAGCTCAGAGTAGTTGCCGCAGGTATTGCAGCTTATTACAGTAAGGCAAAGCATTCCACAAAAGTGCCGGTTGATTTTACGTTAGTGCGATATGTAACAAAACCCAGGAAAAGTGCACCCGGGTTTGTCGTATATAAAAATCACAAAACTGTGTTCGTGGACCCGATCAATCCAAGAACTTTGCAGCTTTGATCTAATCCCCTATTTCGTTATCATCAACAATGTCATGAAATGTAAGGAGTGGTAATTCCATATGGTAAAATACTTTCTTAGTGACATTCGGATGGAATAATTTGGAGAGCAATCCCCGCTTATGGTGAAGCAGTGCAACCAGGCTGATCTTTTTGTCTTTGACATATTCCTCAACTGCTTTGAGCACATCCTTATCCTGAACGATTTCAAAGAACATTGTGCCATTTTTGAATTCATTTTCAAAATGCTCCTTCATATAGTTCATGAGCATGTCATCAATAAGATCTTTGTTAGAATGCTCTACATGCAGGCAGTGAATTTTCACTTTGAAAGGATCGAGTATGCTCACAAGATTTTCAACTGCCGATATATCAGACTCGTCAAAATCGGTCATGTAAAGTACATTTCGAACAACATGATATTCCGTGTTTTCGGGTATTGTAAGCACTGGTATCGCTGCATGTTCAAGAATTTTGAGAGCAATGCTTCCCAATAATCTGCCTGATTTATGTCCCTGTCCTGAGGAACTCATGATGATCATGTCGGGGTGATAGGAATCACAGATATCGAGAATCTCATATTCCGCCATACCATTTGTGACTTTTGTTTTGATGTGTATGGTTTTTATTTCCTCATTCTTGAGCTTTTTATCAAGCTTATCTTTCAGGCGCTTCATACCGGCTTTTGCCGCACGCTCAATGCTATCCATAATTTCAGGAGTGATAAGAGTTGAGCTGTCCACCACGTCATCGGTCATATCTGCAGTTGCGATAGGATACATATAGGCGTGGAACAGCATAATCTCTGTCTCTTCTTTTTCGGCAAAATGAATCGCATAATTACATGCGCATTCTGTATTTTCTGAAAAATCAACAGGTGCAATTATTTTTTTCATCAGAACCTCTTAGATTATTTATTTCTTTAGGTTTTTAAAAGGCAAATATGTCATAAAATCAGCATGATGAACGATGAGCCCCTCGGTTGTACGCGTGAAGGAATCACCTTCTTTCGAATGAACTGCGATCACATGGCATACTTCATCCTGCACACCACACGCATGCGCAAGAGAAACCCCCGTAAAAGCATGGCGAAGGAGCTGACCGGATTTGCTGAACTTTATCGTATCACCATCTTTTTCATATTCAAGGAGTTTGCCAACATCAGCAAGTATCGCACCGGCAACAACGACATCGAGATCAATAGGAAGTTCGTTGCCAAAGAATTTCTGCATTATTTTCGCGGATTCATATGCTACATGCACCACTGCGCGCTTATGCGCCATAAAACTCACTTTGCAGTCTTCAACCAGAAGTGTAAAAGGAATTCTTTGAAGATCTTCAGGTGTGAGAACACTTTTTCTAAATGCCAATTCCCATGTTGCGGCAGTTTTCTCACGCAAATCTTCATTTTTTATCCAGTCGAGTTCAGGCCAGAGTTCTTTAACTTCTTTATTCATTTTTTCTTAACCTTTAGTTTCGTTTCTATTAATGTTTTATGGGGTAAGTGGAGAAGGTTTGCAATCTTATGAGCAAGATAATCCTCATAGGTGTCTAGTATCTCGTCAGTATAGATGATCCTCCAGAGATTTTCGAGGATCTTCGTCTTGTCTTCATCGGAGAAATTTTGGTTTATCAGATTTGTGAACTGCCATAGATCGATGCTTTCGTCGAGACTATGTTCTGTTTTTTCTATGAGTGCGTTGACTTCATCTTCGGCAAGGGAAAACTCATTTTTAAGAATTTCTATAATCGCGCTGCGTTCATCCTCCGAAAAATGTTCATCACTGTTTGCAATTTCCAAAAAGAGCGCACAGGTAGCGATCTGGATCATTTTTTTCGGAGATTCTGTATCACCGGACTTATCGGTATCGGGAGTCTGAAAAAAATTCTTCAAATTAAACATATCACTTCTTTAAAGACGCCATTCGTTCTGTAAAGATTTTGTTTGTCGGATCGATCTTACCGGCATTTTCATACGCATCTCGTGCTCGTTCTAAATTGCCCTGTCCTTTATAAATATCACCAAGAAGAATATACTGATCAAAGTCAAATCCATTCAGATTGATTGCCTGATTCAACGCATCACCGGCTTCTGTATATCTTTCAAGATGAAAGAGCGCATTTGCTTTGAGATAATAAAAGAACCAAATAGGATTTGATTCAAGGGCTATATTAACTTGTTCAAGAGCTTGTTCATAATTTTCATCTTCAATAAGAAAATCAATTGTATATTTCATTGGAGAGATATAGGAGGGGGAAATTGTTGATGCTCTGTCAAAATAGATTTCTGCTGTATATTTTTCATCTTTTTGATGATAGATACGCCCCAGGTAGAATTGTGGCGGTGCGTAATTGCTTGCAAGCATAGATGCTTTTTTATATTGTTGCTCCGCTTCTACAAGGTTTCCTTCTTTTTCATACATTAGTCCCTTGTTGATGGCTCCTATAACAGTGCTGGAAATTCCATTTTTTGTGGCAAGATATGAAAGATATTGTATCTCAAGAAGTTCAAGTAACTGCTCGTCAGTGCATTTTAGAAATGAGTCTGAGATTTTTTGTTCAAATCCATCTATATCATTTAAACCAAGTGCGTTGAAGGCACCGATTATCTCATAATAGGGCTGTTTCTCGGTCGTGAGCTGGCTTTCAAGATTGATCATTGCACTGTCGTTCAGCACGTAATGACCCCTTTCTATAATGATATTGAGAAGGTTGATTCCAGCGAGGAAATCATCAAGCCATTCGAGAAGCGCAAGTCGGTCTCTCTGCACCGGGAAGAAGTCAATGGAATTTGTATTTATCTGGTAAAGACTATCAATAGTGTGTATGCTATCGGTATAGCAGAGCATTCTGCTGAGCAGATCGATGTAAAAAGCAAAACGATTGTCAGAGTAGTGTCCATTTTCAAAAACAGAGAGTTTCTGAAGCTTGAATTCACCGGTATATTTTTGCAGCAGAGCACCGGATTCGGTTACGAGTTGAAACAGTTTATCTTTCAGGGTGTTACTTTCGTTAGTCTGCACGTGATTAAAATATATCAGAAAACTATCCTGTGCCGTCGCGGTTTCCTTGAGTATCGCACTGAGTTTGTCGAGATTTTCTTTGGAAAGAGATCTCATGAGTTCCAATTTCAGTATATTAAATTCAGATTGCTTGGTATTGATCGTTATCTTCACATCATTTTTAAGTAATTGCATAACCAGCCGATAAAAAGAGAGTCCTTCCACTTCAGGTTTATTACTCAAGAAATACTTGAGCACGGCAAAGGACTCAATATACTTTTTTTCATCTGCAAGTTCAGCGCCCAGAGTATAACATTGGCTGTAAACATTATAATCAGGCCAGAACTTTTCGGGAAGTGTGAGAGGTTGAGAGTTTCCGAGTTCATTTGAGAACGAAAATGGCATCGCAAGTACAAATTCATTTCTTGGAAATGCAGTAATTACTTTAAAAATCTTGTTCCTCGTATTGTATTTCGGTATGATGTTCTGTGGCTGGATAGTCTTATCATCCTGTATGATATGGATAGCGGCAATATCATCATCGAGTTCTTTCTCTTTAAAATTCCATGTGCCCATCGGCTGATAGTAGAAGTAGAGTGTATCGACCTTTTGAAATTCCTCCACGGTGAGTGATTCCAAGCCATCAATATCACAGAGATGAATTGATATGATCTTTTCTTTGGAAGGCGGAAAAGTTTTTTTCTCTTTGTACAGAAGATTCGTCTCCTGTGCAAAAAGAGCACATACGCAAAAAACGAAAATGAAAACCATTACTAATATTTTTTTCATAGAACCCCCAGGTTAGATGAATATGAAAACTTTATTTTGTTCAATTTGATGTCAATTTTTATTTTTCCTCATCGATCAAATTTTCAACATATTTGGATATTGCCAGGCAAGAGGTGAGCCCGGGTGATTCAATGCCGATCAGATTAATGAAGTTTGGGAATCCTTTTTCTTTTTCATTTTCAATAACAAAATCTCTGAATCCCTCACCCTTATTTTGAAGTTTTGGGCGGATGCCGGAATCGTCTTGCCACATCTCATCAAATTCGATATCGAGATATTCGGATACGGATTCGTGAAACTGCCTATGATATGTTTCGTCCATGCCATAACCCAACTCATCAACATAATAAGCATTCGGACCGAAAGAGAGCTCACCATTCAGGTTTATCCTGATATGAATTCCCAATGAGATGCCTGTCGGATCGGGAACAGGATACACCAGATGTTCAATATTTTTATATTTTGTTGTTTTGTAATATTCTCCCTTGCAGAAATGGATCGTGTAGTTGTGTTCTTCTGCGGGAATGCCAACCATTTCGGATACTTTATCAGCCCAGAGTCCGGCAGCATTTATGACAACTGGTGATTTTACTTTGAAGCCATCATAAAAGGTGACGATATACCCATCATCAGTTTTTTTAATGCCAACAACTTCAGTGTTATATGAAATCATTGCGCCGTTTTCTTCTGCTATGAAATCGAGTTTTTTCATCACACTGTGCGTGTCCATGATGCCTGTTGACGGAACCCAGAGAGCGCTCTTTGTTTTGAATAGCGGTTCCAGTTCCCTTACTTTTTCTTCAGACAGGATTTTCAATCCCCTCACACCGTTTTTTGTTCCGTTTTCAAGAAGCTCTTCGAGTATCGGAATTTCTTCATCTTTGGTCGCAACGACGAGTTTGCCGCAATTTTTGTGATCAATCTCATGCTCCTTCAAAAAAGCATAAAGCATATCTAAACCTTTTACGCAGAGTTTAGCTTTCAGGGTGTCCTGCGGATAGTAAATTCCGGAATGCATAACTTCGCTGTTCCTGCTTGAAGTATGCCTACCAAAGGATGGCTCTTTTTCTGCGACGATCACGCAGTCATATTTTTGGGAGAGACGCTCTGCAATTGCCAGCCCGACAATGCCTGCTCCAATAATGAGTACTTCAACTTCTTCCATCGTGCTCCTCAGGTATGCTGAATTTGTTTTCCTTTTAGTGTCCAGCTGGTGGCGTCAACAATTTCGATATCAACAAAGGTACCAATGAGTTTACTGTCACTCGGAAAGACCGCGATTTTATTGTCCCGCGTTCTGCCAGAGAGTTCTTTATCACTTTTTTTACTGGTCTTCTCTACGTACACCTGTACGCGTCTTCCTATTTGTTCCTGATACTTTTCATAGGTGATGCGTTCTTGCTGATCTATAAGTTTTTGCAGGCGTGCAAGGCGAATTTCCTCTTGAATCTGATCTGGATATTCTGCTGCGGCAGTGCCTTCGCGAGGGGAATATTTGAACATAAATGCATAGTCGAATCGGATTTCTTTCATGAGGTTGTAGGTCTGGATGAAGTCATCTTCGGTTTCTCCGGGGAAGCCGACCATTACATCGGTAGTGATGGCAATATTGGGCATGGCATTTCGTAATTTATGGATAATGTTGAGATATTTTTGGGGAGTATATTTACGATTCATTTTTTCTAATATTCTATCAGAACCAGACTGCATAGGCAAATGTAAATGTTCACAAAGTTTGGGTTCTGCAGCCATTACTTTAATGACTTCATCAGAAATATCTTTTGGATGAGATGTTACAAATCTCAGGCGTTCAATGGATGAAACACGAGCAGTTTCTTTCAAAAGCTCAGGGAATGTGTATTTGCCATCATTATATGAGTTTACATTTTGTCCTAGCAGGGTGATGTCTTTGAAACCGTCGTTTCCTGCCTGTTCGATTTCAAAGAGAATTTCTTTATGATCTCTTGAGCGTTCTCTTCCGCGCACATATGGAACAATACAGTATGAGCAAAAGTTATTGCAGCCCCGCATAATCGTCACAAATGCATTTACACCTTTGTTTCTCACAGGATAAATGTTTTCGTAATTTTCAATATTGTTTTGAACATCAGCAAATAAGTGCTCTTTACTATTCATGCAGGAAGAGATTATTTCGGGAAGGTGCCTGTACTGATCTGTCCCGACCACGAAATCCAAGCTCTTTATCTCGTTGAGAAGCTCTTCGCCTTTTCGCTGAGCGACACACCCGATCAGCCCTATGAGTATATTTGTATTTTGTTCTTTTCTCGTTGCTTCTGCAGTGATCCTTCCCAGGACTCTATCTTCAGCATGCTGGCGCACTGTGCAGCTATTGAATATGATAATATCAGCTGAATCAATACTTTCTGCTTTTTTATAGCCCGCATCAGAAAGAATACCTGCAACAAGTTCGCTGTCTGCCACATTCATCTGGCAGCCGTAGGTTCGGATGTAGAATTTATTTGATTTCAAAATTGAGGTTATGATGTGATTAGTTTCTATACTCGATCTTCTTCAGACCTATTCCTGTGAAATAGTGTTTCAAAATATCCTCATAGGAGTAGCCCTGTTTTGCCATATTTATCGCTCCGATCTGACACATTCCCACTCCGTGTCCACTTCCCCTGCCAATGATTCTGATATACTGTGAATCTTTTGTGATATAGAAAAGTGATGAGCGTAAACCTCCAAGTGTCTGCCGGATGAGAAGTTCATTTTCGAGCAGAAGTTCTCCCTTAGAGCCCTTGAGCTTCATCTTTATGATCCTACCGGACTCTCCACGTTCAAGTACTTCATAGCCGACGTAGGTGCCGAAATTTGCCTTATCACTCATCATGCGCTGAAAATTACTGAGAGTATATTTCTTTTCCCATGTATAGGTATTTCGTACCCACCCCTTATCATCTTGAGTGTTGCAGAAAACGGGCTGTGGATTCTTGACCCATTTCTCAGCATAATAATCCTGTGTCAGATCGTATGAATTTGAACCGTTTCCGTCATAAATACTTGTCAGATAAGGCACTTCTTTTCCACCCCACGCATTTGAGCAGGTCTCTGTTTTACCGCCACAGCTCGTGGAATATACTGCATTGATAATCTTCCCCTTATATACACCAACGATACCGCGAGTATTCTCAACAGCACTCTCGGTTACGGCATTTATATCGGTAATGCCTGAGAAAACCTGGCAGTGCACACTGGCGCAAAGGTCAAAACCATCGTCTTTATGAACGCCATTAAGTACCCTAAAAAGGGCTTCTGATCGTGCTGCGATTGCCTGTGCTTTCATTGCTTCCATTGGTGAGTCTGTGCCAATCTCATTGGGAATAACACCTGCAACATAATTTTCAAAATCCGAATGGGCGATCAGGTTCATTTTGCCTATCTGGTTTATGATGACGCGCAGGTCGGATTCATACTCCCGTGTGACAAATTCCGCTGGATTCCAGAAATTCGATCTCGGCACATTTTCCACAGTGATGGGCGCAGAGCTTTCGATCTGGATTGGGGCACGAAGGTAGTAATCCTTCTGCTGCTCTATATCATAGATCAGAAGGTCGCAGTAGGAATATTCATAATTCTCTTCGATCCATGAATCGACTTCCGCGTTAAGTTTTGCTTCTTCATAGGATGAAAAAGTGTTGTTCAAATATACTGCAAATTCGTTTTGTATTGAAAAGCGTGTTCCGTCAAAGGATATTGCAGGAATCTCCTTCGCATAACATTCAGGGAAAGTAACAATGAATGCCTCTGCTTCTGATTGACTGGCAAATTTCTTTATACCGATCCTCCAGAAAGGAACGATCTCGATCCCATCGGGTATCTGTATAGAGATGGATGTGTTCGAGAATTCAAGCTGAAATGGAGAATCTTCCTCGTTTATAATAATTGTGCCAGGTGAAGAAAACTCGATCGTAGTGGCATTCGGAACTATCTCGACATTGACATACAGTATATTATCTTTAATCTCAGCAGCATAAAGTGCTGAAACGGCAAAAATGCAGATGGCAATTATCAAGAACTTTTTCACAGAACTTCGCTTCCTTCAGGAACGACTTTTTCCGGCACGACAACAGCTATTCCGTCTTTGGAATTTGCAGCAAGGATCATTCCCTGAGATTCCAAACCCATGAGCTTTCTGGGTTTCAGGTTCATGAGCAGCACGACCTGCTTTCCGACCAGATCTTCAGGTTTATAATATTGAGAAATGCCTGCGATAACCTGACGGATCTCACCTGCACAATCTACTTTTAACTTAAGTAGTTTTTTAGCTTTTGGTATTGCCTCTGCAGCGATCACTTTCACGACACGCATCTCAATTTTTGAAAAATCCTCATACTCGATCTCGGGTTTATGCTCGAGAGCAGGAGCAACGCCTGATTGTTTCTCCAAAAGTTCATTTTGCTCTTTCACTTCCTTGTCTGTTATCTTCCTGAAAAGCGGTTCGATCGTACCGAGAGTGGTTTTTTGTAACGGATTTTTAATCTCATTCCATGTAAGAGGAATGTTCGCATTCAGCATGGCTCGAAGTTTTTTCATTGCTTTAGGAAGGACGGGAGAAAGGACTATCGAGATTATCCGAAGCAGTTCTGCGCACACATAAAGCGTTTCTGCAGCTTCTTCCCTATTCTCCTTCACGGCAAACCACGGCTTTGTCTCATCAAAATATTTGTTGCCTGAGCGAGCAATATCCATAATAAGTTTCACCGCTTTTCGAACCCGGTAGGTTTCATAGCATTTTTTGATATCATCTACCAATGTGTGAGCATTATCAAGGGTGGTTTGAGACAGTTGAGAGAACTTTTTCGGCTTCTCGATCTTACCATTAAAATATCTATTCACAAAAGTAAATACCCGGTTTGCAAGATTTCCAAGGATATTTGCAAGTTCATTGTTTATTTTGCTCTGGAACTCTTCCCATGTAAAGTCGCTGTCCTTTGTCTCGGGAGCATTTGCAGCAAGGTAATAGCGCAGGAATTCCGGCTCGAAGTATTTCACAAAATCTTTTACCCAGATCGCATAGTTCCTGCTGGTGGAGGTTTTCTTCCCTTCAATATTGAGATATTCATTTGCCGGCACATCATAGGGAAGTACAAATTTTTCTTCCTGTTCCATAAGCACAGAAGGCCAGATTATGGTATGAAAGGGAATATTGTCCTTACCAAGAAAATGGATGAGTTTTGTGCCCGGGTCGAGCCAGTAATCTTTCCATCGCTCAGGAGTTCCAAGCTTTTTCGCCCATTCCACAGTCGAAGAAAGATACCCTATCGGTGCATCGAACCATACGTACAGAACCTTCCCTTCTGCATCATCAAGAGGGACGGGTATGCCCCAGTTAAGGTCCCGTGTAATAGAGCGCTCAATAAGCCCTTCATTCAACCAACTCAGGATAAAGTTGAGTACATTTTCTTTCCAGTAGGTCTTTGTTTTCAGCCATTCACGCAGCGGTTTTTCAAATTTTGGCAGTTCGAGAAACCAGTTGGTTGTTTCTTTCACAACCGGTGTATTGCCACAGATCTTACATTTCGGATCGATCAATTTTGTGGCATCGATGAGCTTTCCGCAGGCATCGCACTGATCACCCCGAGCTCCCTCTGCACCGCAATAGGGACAGGTTCCTTCGATATATCTATCTGCCAAAAAACGCTTGTCATGCTCGCAATAAAGCTGCTGGGTTGTTTTCTGGATTACATAACCTTTGTTAAGAAGACTCAGGAAAAATTTTTGTGAGATTTCTGTGTGGTCCGGACGCGCAGTGCCTGAGAAATTATCAAAATCTATCTCCAGATCCTGGAAACTTTTTACAATGCTGTCATGATAATAATCAACGATCTCTCGGGGAGTTTTGCCCTCAGCTTCGGCTTTTATTGAGATTGGAGCGCCATTTTCATCCGTACCGCAGATATATATTACATCATTGCTGAGCAGCTTTTGAAAGCGTACAAAGATATCTGCCGGAAGATATGCTCCGGCTACGTGTCCGATATGGAGATGCCCGTTCGCATAAGGTAATGCACTGGTTACAAGGTATTTTTCTCGTTTCATTTCTATTTCCTGATTTGATTTTTTACAGAGTCAATTGCCTGCTGCACTTTTTCCTGATCACCAAGATAATAATGGGTAACAGCTTTCAGGTTTTTATCCAATTCATAAATAAGCGGAATGCCGGTTGGAATATTGAGACCAACGATTTTTTCATCGGAAATATTGTCCAAATATTTAACCAGTGCACGCAAACTATTTCCATGCGCAACGATAATGACTTTTTTATTTTGCTTGATAGCTGGAATTATAGACTCTTTCCAATAGGGAAGAAATCGGGCAACAGTATCTTTCAGGCATTCTGTGAGCGGCAGGTCTTTTTCCGGCACGCTCGCATACATCGGATCATTTCCCGGGTAGCGGGGATCGCCTTTTGTCAAAGCTGGCGGAGGCGTATCGTAGCTTCTGCGCCAGATGAGTACCTGTTTTTCTCCGAATTTGTCAGCGGTTTCTTTCTTGTTCAAGCCCTGAAGTGCTCCATAGTGACGTTCGTTCAGGCGCCATGACCGCTCCACAGGAAGCCACATCATATCCATATCATCCATCACGATCCACAAAGTTCTGATCGCGCGTTTTAGCACAGAAGTGAACACAATATCAAAAGTGAATCCTTCTTTCTGCAGCAATTTCGCTGATTCTTTTGCTTCCTGAATCCCTTTTTCAGAAAGGTCGACATCTGTCCAGCCGGTAAATTTATTTTCCTTATTCCAGATGCTTTCTCCATGCCGGAGCAAAACAAGTTTAAACATATTTAGAACCTTTGTAGATACCGAGAGCTTCTTCAGGCGGTTTGCCTTCTATGGTGATCGCATATATGGCTTTGCACAGGAGAACTGCTTCTGGGAGTGTCTTCTGATGAATATTCCTACCCGTTGCATTTCCTGCAGCACCTGCCTGTATCTGATCATAAAGACGTTTGAGAAATTCACCCACATCTATTGATGATCCGCCTGCGCAGATCACGCCTGTTCTGCCTGCAGCCCTGATCGCTTCCTTGAAATCTTTTTTCGCCTGATATGTGTCCGGATAGTTCACCTTCACAAAATCAGCGCCGAGACATGCGGCTATACCTGTGGCACCAGCAATAAGATGGGGATCTTTCTCGTTGGCAACTGCCTTTCCGCGCGGGTATATCCAGAGAATTGCTATCAGCCCGTTCCGATGTGCCTGGCGCACTACCTGGGCTGCCTGCTTGAGCATTTTGTCTTCATATTCGCTGCCAAGATATATCGTATAGCCCACGCCCAGAATTTTTAGATCACTGATATTCTTGAACAAAATAACCTGATGAACTGAAGTGAGAAGTGCGCTGAACGGGTCCTGCTGAGAGGTTTTGACCAGGTTGGTTTTTGAGTTGAGTTTCACTACATAGGGAATATTGCGATAATTATCACCATACCTGGCGATTAAACCAAGCTGCGCAGCGAAAGCGCCAATGGGTGACTGGGCGGCAATCTTGAACAGATGTTCGGGATCGCCATCCTCTTTGGGAATTCCCTCACCGTAGAAATCATTGTTCAGATGTTCGATCTTCTGATCTCCCGCAAAAAGCATTAATCTTCCGCTTTTCCGCGTAATCTCCTGAAAATTAAAGATAAAAGTGCCTTTAACTTCCGGAGGAACATCTAACGGGACGCTAATTTTGTCTTTCATAGATTATCCAATATTGTTTTTTACAAAAAGGAGTGTCCCTGATAAAACACGAACACTCCTTTATAAGAAATGTGTTATTGGGCTAATTTTTCCATAAAAGCTTTCATAAGGTCGATCGGTAATGGGAATACAATAGTTGAGTTTTTTTCCGTAGCGATATCATTGAGTGTTTGCAAGTATCTGAGCTGTATTGAAGCTGGATTTTTAGAGAGCACATTTGCTGCTTCTGCAAGCTGCTTGGATGCCTGAAATTCACCTTCTGCATGGATGATCTTGGCGCGGCGTTCACGCTCTGCCTCTGCCTGACGAGCCATTGCACGCTGCATGCTGGAAGGAAGCTCCACATCTTTGACCTCAACAACACTCACTTTGATACCCCAGGGATCGGTTTGTTCATCGATCACTCGCTGGAGTTCAATGCTGATCTTATCTCTTTCGGAAAGCAGTTCATCGAGTTCTGATTTACCGAGAATGTTACGCAAAGTGGTTTGAGCGATCTGCGATGTTGCTTGTACATAGTTCTCAATTTTGACCACTGCATCTTCCGGATTGATAACCCTGAAATACACAACAGCATTCACTTTTACCGGCACATTGTCACGTGTGATGATATCCTGCGGTGGGACGTCCATAGTTACGGTACGAAGTTCGACCTTGACCATATTATCAATAAAGGGAATGAGCAGAAATATACCCGGACCCTTTGCACGAAGAAGTCTTCCCAAACGGAAAACGACTCCACGTTCATATTCGCGAACGACACGTATTGCTTTGAACAATATAATAAGCCCGAGAACAACTATTATGATAATTGTTTGCATGTTAACCTCCTGTTTTGAGCTTTAAATGAAATAGAAATTAGTAGAATGGACTGTCAATTTATTTGAGAAATTAATGCTGTTATATTGTGCAAAGGAAAATAAAACATATTCAAAGTATTCTATTTTAACATTCTTCGATATGTAAAAATTTAGCAATAATGACAAACCAAAAGTCAAGTATCTTGCGCAGAATACTTGACATTTAGGGGTAATACGATTTTAAAATATTATTTTTGATTCGATTTATTGAAGGAAAATTGGTTACATCGGAAATTACTATTTTGAGCTTTAAATGAAATACAAATTGTGAGATTGGGCTGTAAATTTATTTGAAATAATTTGTGAAATATTATACAATTGATTTATTGTATTTATTTATCTTAAAAGAGCTTATGAAATAAAAAATTTTCTTTATGTTATATTTGTTACTTCACTATACAATTCAGTTATTTTGTTCTGTTTGAGTCTGAATTTTGTTCCATGATTATGTCCAGTACGAGCATCGAAATCGACTAAAATATCGTTATCATCTATTGCCTTAACAAATTTTTCAATAGTTAAATTTTTAAGCATAAGAATCTGATTATAATGGAAGTATTCTTCACCAGCAATTCGCTTTACGTCAGCTTTGGCATAAAAACAATTATGAAGCTTAGTTCCGGCTTTATGCAACAAATCATCAAATCCCCAATAGGGTTGTGGATTAAGTTCTTTTAATCCTGCTCGTTTATCTACAGATTTCAACCATCGAGAATGTCTTTCTGCTACAGCAGAAGCATTGAAAGAGATAAGTACTTTTTTATTTGACCAATCAACAACTACTTTGAAACCTCTATCACTTCTGCTATTACCACCAATAGTCTGCCTGAAGCTCATTTCATTGCTCGGGTATACTAAACCGGCTTTTTGGTGCGACCATCCGTATTTTAGTAAAAAAATTTGAGGAACAAATTTTATTGCTCTTGGTGAAGGTTCCATGTGAAAAAGTGTAGTTAAAGAAGAAGTATTACCTCTTTGGTATTTCAACTCCCACTCTGATGCATTTGGAATAGGCAGGTTGTTTTCTTCTATGCCAAGAAGATCTTCAAGGGTATTGCCAACGCCACCTGCATTTCCTGGACGTGCATTTTTTATCCAACCCATTTCTTTTATTTTTATAAGCTCTTCAATTAATTGCTCTTTTGTAAATATTTTCATTACTTATTTCCTTTTATAGGAGGCTTCCAAAAATCTAAAAGATACTCAAATGTTGTACCCATTGTTATATAATTACTTGGCCAACCAAAAATTCCAATATTATTAACAATATTTCTCCTGTCCCAGATAATAGTATTTCTCAATTCATAACCCCTTTTCCTTAATTCTTCAACTAGCGCAATGTGTAGAGTAATTCTTTTATTCTCCCACCACATATCCGGCACATTAATAACACAATGTCCTTTGTCTTTGAGCAAGGGCAGCAACTTATCATAAATGTTACCCATTTCAATTGCCCATTTATCAATATCATAAGTTCCTAAATCTCTTTCATCTTGTGAATATTGTTCAACTTTTAAGAATTGTTCGTTTTTTCTATCCCGTCTTGATTTATTTTTTCGTTTTCTATTAAGAAGATTGGCATAAGGCGGTGATGTCCAGATCAAACTTATCGTATCATTATCAAGATATTCTTGAATACTTCTAGCATCATCTTGAATTGCAATTTGCTTGGATTTGTTAAAGATATTCTGATTAGATAATCGAGATTCGCACAGCCTGATATAAGCAGGATTTAAGTCAAAACCAACAGCATTCCGATTTGTGTCTTGTGCTGCTACAAGTGTTGTTCCACTACCAACAAATGGGTCAAGTACAATCTCTCCTTCATGTGAGAATAATTCAATTATTTTTTTTGCTAAGGATATTGGGAATGTTGCGGGATGCAAATTCTTGTCTCGAATATCTCGACTTTCATAATAAAATTCCCATACACCTAATTGTGATTTTAACCATTCTTTAGCAGTCATACAGTTAATATGCGTTGGTTGGCAATCACATGACCTTCTATAATTAAGTTTTAGTTTTTTATCAGTTCCCGAATTCATAATTGAATTCTTTTGTACTGTGGTTTTTTCCATTTTTTATGCCATCTCAACTTTCTTTATTACTAATATGTATGCTGCCTTTTATCAAGGCATATATTATACGTCAATAAATTTTTATAAGCAATGTAATAGAGAATTGCAAAGAGAAATTGGAAACTTGAAACACCACTACGCTATGCAACGATCTTTACAACGTTCCGCTTCGACAAGACGCCGCGGCAAGCTGGAAATTTGAAATTAGAAACTGGCGGTCAGATGAAAAGAGATCAGGTTATTCTAAGATTATGTCCTGATTGTTACATCAATCCCAGTGCTTTTGCTATGCCGTTACCGTATGCGGGATCAGCTTTACGGAAATGGATGATCATCTTCTGCTGGATTTCCTTTGGAGCTTTTTTCAGGGAACCTACGATGTTATCGATCAGCTCTTTTTGCTGCTCAGGAGACATCAATCTGTAGAGGTTGCCGGGCTGAATGTAATCATCGTCCACACCGCGCTTTTGCTCATAGCGGTCAGCGTCACCGGAAATCTTCAGCGGCGGATCATTATATGAGTGGTCTTCTGTCGGACCACCGAAGCTGTTCGGCTCGTAGTTCGGACCGGGTCCGCCATTGTCATCGAATCGCATGTGCCCGTCCCGCTGGTAAGGATTCTCAACTTTTGTCGCATGGGGTGCGTTCACCGGCAGGCGTTCGTAGTTGACGCCCAGACGGTAACGGTGAGCATCCGCATATGAGAAGATACGCGCCTGCAACATCTTGCAGGGAGAGAAGGATATTCCCGGCACCACATTCGCAGGTGAAAAGGCAGCTTGTTCAACTTCTACAAAGTAGTTTTTGGGATTTTGGTTCATCTCCATTACACCAACTTCGATCAGAGGATAGTCGCCATGAGGCCACACTTTGGTAAGATCAAAGGGATTCCATCTGTAATTTTTAGCTTCAACCTCCGGCATGATCTGAACGTATAACGTCCACTTCGGGAACTCTCCGCGCTCGATTGCATCGAATAGTTGGAGCGTGTGATAGTCCGGACTCTCCCCTGCAATACGGCTGGCTTCTTTCGGAGGTATGCACTGTATCCCTTGCTGGGTTTTAAAATGGAACTTGACCCAGAACCTTTCATTATCCGCGTTGATGAAGCTGAAGGTATGGCTGCCGTAGCCATTCATGTAGGGAATGCCCTTCGGAATACCTCGTTCCGAGAACAGAATGGTTACTTGGTGCAGCGACTCAGGAACCTGGGACCAGAAGTCCCATTGCATTGTATCATTCTTGGCGTTCGTTTGGGGATCGCGTTTCTGTGTATGGATGAAATCAGGAAATTTGATGGCATCCCGGATGAAAAATACCGGCGTGTTGTTCCCGACAAGATCCCAGTTGCCTTCCTCGGTGTAGAACTTCAGTGCAAAGCCCCGAACGTCTCTTACAGTGTCTGCGGAACCTTTCTCACCTGCGACGGTAGAAAATCGTCCTAAGACCTCGGTCTTCTTGCCGACTTCTGAGAAAAGTTTAGCTTTCGTGTACTTGGTGATGTCGTGAGTTACAGTAAAGGTTCCATGTGCGCCTGCCGCTTTTGCGTGTACGACGCGCTCCGGAATTCGTTCGCGATTGAAGTGAGCCAGTTTTTCCAGCAGGTAATGATCCTGCAGGAGTGTGGGACCGCGTTTTCCGGCTGTCAGAGATGTCTGATTGTCAGGAACGGGAATCCCGGCAGCGGTTGTCAGTGTCTTCTTTTTGCTCATTTTGTTCTCCTTTTATTGTGGTTTACGTGTATTGAAATTATGAGATACGATATATTTTTACTTTTCATATCATATACGTCAAGATATTTTTTAAAGGCAATGTAATAGAACCGTTCAGAGAGAAATTTGAAATTAGAAATTTGAAACAAGGTGAACGGGTTGAATAACTGGGGCTAGCAGTTCTTATTTTAACAGGTCATCTAATTCACAAGTGAGATTTCTCTGTATTTCATAATTATGACGATTTGGTATTAAAAGTGAAATGACCTGTCAATAAAAATATGAATAAAAATCAAAAATATTGTTTTACTTCCATATTTTTTTAAAAGCGAGGGGGAAAAGATCATATCATTATATAGTTGCAGGATAAGTAAATTGTGATTATAGACAAATTTCCCGGAAGCCTCATTTAGATATTTCATAATTATTAACAGATTTCTACCCGATCCAATATAAAAATCATATAAATCTTGCCTATATTTATATATTTTCCCAACCTGTGTATCAATTAGCGTGAAGAGGTCTTCATGAAATATACGGTTTTAGGATCGGGTTCCTGTGTTCCTGATCCAAAGAAAAATTCATCAGGCGGATTGCTCGATGTGGGTGGCATCCTGATACTTGTGGACTGCGGAACGGGTGTGCTTCATACTATCCCGAGAGCTGGCTATGACTATAAAAACATCGATGCAGTATGCCTGACACACCTTCATCTTGACCACGTAAATGATTTCGGCGCGCTGCTCTTCGCAATGAATCATGATCCTGAATGTCATAGAGAAAAAGAACTGTTTGTTATCGCACCAAGAGGTTTTACGCAATTCTATGAAAACTTGAAAGGATTATACGCAGATACCCTCGAAACCTCTTATGATATTGTGATCAGGGAAATGGGAAATGAGGAGTTCGACTACGGCGATATACACATACAGACACTTCAGACCTTTCATACGGAAAACAGTATTGGATTCCGCTTTACGTATAAGGGAAAAGTAGTATGCATCTCAGGCGATACCAGTTATAACGATAATATAATAACCTTATGCAAAGATGCAGATATTGCAGTGCTGGAGTGCTCGTTTCCGCAAAAGGTGCACGAGGGGATTCATCTGAATCCCATGCTGATTTCTAAGATCCTGGCAAAAGCTGATGTGAAAAAAGTTATTCTTACCCACCTTTACCCTCATACTGAGGACTATCCAATTATCGAGTATATTACCCGGGAATATGATGGTGATATTACGATTGCTCAGGTTGGGAAATCTTATACTATATAAAACAATTTATGCTTTTTGCTTTACCAATTTGGGAATTGGTAAAGAGAATCATGTTTTTGGTTTACAATAATATGGAACCAGTGACTATGCCATCGAAAAAAAACATAGAACCATTTGGGCTGGACTTCTTTTTTGAGTGGAGTTCAGAACAAAGAACCGGAGCTCGAGCTAAGACTCACTTCGATTATTGTTTTTCTTCATTCCGAATTCCATCCGCGTGCTGAGTTCTCTCGTTCCCAAAGCCCGAACCACACTCCTCGTTCCCAAAACCATCTTTGGGAATGCATCAAGTCCGAACCTCATGGTATAAATCATTCATTCTGAAATCTATCCACATGTTGATGTATGAAGTTCAGTATGCAAAATCAGAAGAAATAATAAATGATTGATAGGGTAATTTTCTTTCAGACAATGGATTGATTTTTATTCTTTTTTCTTCACCCGCCGCCTTTCTCTCTTCTTTCTCTGTGCCCTCTGGGTTTATTATCAAAAGACTAAGAATTTGTACTTCAAAAAAAGGGACTCTTCACTTTTCGTAAAGAATCCCTGAAAATAACAAATATTTTTGGGTTTATTCTAACTCTTTAAACGCATCTTCCTTCGTATCAACAATTGTGAAGATAGGGGTAAATCCGGAAATCTCAAAGATCTCTTTGATGAAATCTTTCATACTGCAGAGAACGATCTGTCCTTTGTTATTGCGCAGTTTTTTTGCAGCAAGGAGTAGCAGCCGCAATCCGGCACTGCTGATATATTCCAATGCAGAAAAATCAAGAATGATCTTATTCTCTCCCCCGTCGATCATGGGAATAAGGGCGCTTTCCAGTTCTCCGGAAGTATTTGCATCAAGACGTCCAATAAGATTAAGGACAGCGATATCTCCATGTTTATCTTGCTTAATTTCCATGTAATCCTCCGATAATGGATAAGAAATTTTTCAATTTCCTTTAGTTCGATTCTTTCAAGAATTTTGTCAATTTTAAGATATTTTTATCTTGGACTCTTTTATATTTTATGACATCCATAAGCTTTTTTACGAGATAAATGCCAAGCCCACCTATTGGTCTTTCTTCCACAGAATGTTTCAGGTGAACAGGATCCTTTTTTAGTTCAGGATCGAATTCAATCCCATCATCTATGAAAACAAGTTCGATCTCATTGTCTTTGAGATGAAATTGAATTTCTATAATATGTTCGTCATCATCATCAAAACCATAGGATATAATATTTGTTATAAGCTCATCGAGGCAGAGAGAGATATCATAAATAATGCGTTGTGACAGATTGTTTTCTTCTGCAAAAATTTCATATTTTTCTGTCACGCGTGCAATTTCGGGAAGATAATTTTTTATATGTACTATTAGTGATTTCATAAGAACCTCAAACTCTGTAATGAAGCACGAGAATGGTTATATCATCAAACTGGACAGCATCACCCTGAAAGTCATAGACATCTTCTATGATGCGCATACTTGTCTCCTTCGGAGGGCAATTACTGCATTCAGATAAAAGGTTTTCCAGGCGCGGAAGTGTAAACTGTTCATCTTTTATATTCACCGCCTCATTCACCCCGTCAGTAAAGATGACCATTTGATCATCCTGCTTCAGGAATGCAGATTTCGTTTCAAATTGAAAATCTTCAAGGACGCCAAGCGCTATTCCCTTTGTGTTTGGAATTTTTGTGACAGAACCATCACTATGGATTATATATGGAATATTATGTCCGGCATTTGAATAAATGACTTCTCCTGTTTCGATATCAAGAATGCCCAGAAAAACTGTGACGAACATACACGATTCATTTTCTTCGCAGAGCATGTTATTTACATTATGAAGAATATCTGCAGAAGACATGCCGGAATGTGCATGAGCTTTTATCAGGGTTTTGGTGACAGCCATAAACAGGGATGCGGGAACTCCTTTTCCAGACACATCTCCCTCGCAAAAACACATGTGCTTATCATCAAGAAAGAAGAAATCATATAGGTCGCCGCCAACTTCCTTTGCGGGTTCGATGACCGCAAAAAGATCGATTTCAGGACGCTCGGGAAAGGGAGGAAATATTTTGGGGATAATTCCCATCTGAATATCGTGTGCAATACGCAGATCATGCTCGATCTTTGCTTTTTCGGATTCAGTAGTGCGCTCCTTTACAAGGTTCCTTGCAATAAAAATAAAAATAGCAATACCCACACCGTTTGCAAGTACCATAGGAAATACTGCACGTTGAATGATCCCCCAGGTCTGGCTAATTTTTCCTGTATGAAGACTCCAGAAATATGCGAGCTCCATGTGAAAGATTTCGAGGAGAACAGCAAAGATGATCGCGCCCGTTATCGTGATGATCCTTTTCTTTCTTACAAGATATATAATGCCGCCGAAGAGTCCGGCAAAAAGCGTTGCTGCCGAACATGGAACGCAGGTAACTCCGCCCTGAAAGAAGCGATGAACTGCGCCGATGAGACCTGCGCCAACACCAACAAGAGGTCCTGCTATCAGCCCTGCAATTGCTGGGCCCAGATCTCTGATGTTTGCAGTAGCGTCAAAAATTTTGATACCGCTCATTGTTCCATAAATAGAGAATAGTCCGAAAATAACCGAGAGAATTATTCCATTCTTCAAAGTTAATTTCTTTTCAATAATAACTTCGGAATACAGTTTTGTTCTTGTTAGTACGTATGCGACAACGATAAGCACAGCCATGTGATTGATAAGTGAAATGCCCATTAGTAATCCTTCATTTTTGAACTATAATGCAGCGCCAGCCACACTGTTTTCTTATTCTGATCAGTCCGCTCAACTCGATGATATGTGCTGGCTGGAATTGTAAGATAATCTCCAGGATGAAGAGTTTGCATATGACCATCCGATTTGAACTGTAATTTTGCGGAACCGCTCAGGAGTAGTACCCATTCGTTTGTCTCTTCATAAAGCCATGTGCCTTTCGGAGTTGTCTGTCCCTCGGAGACTATTCTCTCAAGATAAAAATTCTCATCCTTGAGAATATCTTCAAAATATTCGTCCTTAATATTCTCAGGAATCTTTTCGAATAGGTTATTTATTGCAGGGATGCCCACAGGGTGTTTCACACTCCGGCTCTTTTTCATGTCCAATTTTTCCAAACCATTTTTCATGGATTTGATCGTAGGTGCCATTTTCTTTGACGATCTGCATTCCCACATTAATGAAGTCAATGAGATCGGTATCATTTTTGTCCACAGCAAGATACATATAGCTTGTCTCAAGTGGTTCTTCAGCGGTTGTAATTTGCACATAACCGTTTTTCTTTATGATATACATGGCAACGCTTGATGGTCCGACAAAGGCATCAACAATATCATTGTTCAGTGCAGCCAATGCGTCATACTCGGATTCTGTTGCAAGTATTGTTATTTCTTCATATTGTTTGAGCATTTCTTCATAGTAACTTCCTTTTTGTACTGCGACTTTTTTACCGGCAAGGTCATCAATAGAGTTTATTGAGTCATCCTTGGAAAAGATCCTGATCTCATCGATCAAATATGGTTCGTCCGAGAAGTCATATATCTCCTCTCTTTCCGGAGTTTTGTCCATCTGTGACATCAAATCCACTTTTACCCCTTTACGCAGCGAAACCAGCGCATCGTTCCATTTATATTCAGTGGGGACAAAACTATATTTGGTTCCTTCAAACATCGGGGCGAGCAGGTCGATGTCAAAACCCGCCGGTTCGTCATTTACAACAAAAGAAAAGGGTGCGTGAGCTTTGTCAAATGCAAATATTATACCTCGTTCTTTTGCTGATAAAGCAGTTGTTATCAATAATAGAGCAGTGATCGATATTAATAGAAATGATTTCATCTTCTTTATAAATCTCCTAAATTATTTTTCTCTTTTTAATAGAAGGATCGTTATATCGTCAAATTGATTATCTTTCTGGAATCCATCAAGATCCTCTGTGACAATATCGATAATTTCGACCAAGGATTTACCGGCATTCTCTCTGAGTATCTTTATAAATCGTTCTTCACCATACAATTCATTTTCAGGAGAGGTCGCCTCAAGCACACCATCTGTATAGAGCACCATTTTTTCACCGATCTCCAATTGTGCTTCACCTTCATGATATTTGTGGAATTCATTGATGCCAAGTGCAATATCCTTAAAAGTTTTCAGCATCCTGTAAGAGCCGTCCTCGGAGATGATAATTGGCTCGTCGTGTCCTGCGTTAGTCCAGTGCATATGTCCGGTTTTAATGTTGTAGATCGCAAGGAAGAGTGTGGTGAACATGCAGGCGTCATTATCCTGGCAGAGCACGATATTTGCTTTTTCCATTGCCTCTGCAGGGGGAACACCTTGCACGCACACGGTTTTCATAAGTGTTCTTGTGACAGCCATGAACAATCCTGCAGAAATTCCTTTGCCAGATACATCAGCAATTATTATTGCTATGTGGTCGTCATCAAGCATGAAGAAATCAAAGAAGTCGCCAGCAACCTCTTTCGCAGGAATATTTCGAGCATAGAGATCGAATTCTTCTGTATCTGGGAATGGCGGGAATATTCGCGGAAGAAGGGATTCCTGGATTTGCCGGGCAATACGGAGTTCACTTTCCACAGATTCTTTTGCTTTTGTCGCAGCGGTCAGATCGGAGATGTAATGTTTCAGATCATAGGTCATTTTGTTGAATGCTTTTACAAGTTCATGAATTTCATCATGCCCGCGAATCCCTGTTATCTTTTCATCGAGGTCGCCTTTTGATATCCTATTAGCGAAACCGAGCAATTTTTTTATCGGGTTTGTGATGCCAATTGCAGCCCAAAGAATAACAAGCAGGATTATGAGCAGCCCGATGACCATAATAGCAATCTGCCTGATCACCATCGAATTGACTGTTTTCATGATCTCTTTATCGGGGATCACTGCTGCAAAACTCCAATGACAGTCTGGAATCGGTGAATAGACCAGCCAACTTTTTTCACCTGTATTCACATCCCTGAAAGTTGTGATGCCCTGCTCCCCCGCGATCATTTTTTTCCCGATCTCACGCAATTCGGGCTGGTCATCTTCCTCGGCAAGACTGAAGATGCTCTCGTTCATTATATATTCTTTGATCGAATGGTATATGAATGTGCCGGTACGGGTGATGATAAAAGTATGTCCAGCCATGATGCGGATATTACTCATCTCCAGCTCTAGATCGTCGAGTGATATATCCGCAGTAGAAATGCCGAAGAATTTTCCATTTTTATACATCGGTTGCGAATAGGTAGCCATGAAAATATCGCCACCGCCCTCATCATAATATGGCTCTCCCCAGTAGGATGTTCCCAGTAGTTTAGGTATCATAAACCAATCTTGAAGTGTATAGTCATAGCTTTTTGCAAGATCAATATCTGCGATATCCTTATCGGTACGATACACATAAGGAGAGAAAAGCTTGATGTTGTTATTATAAGCAAAGGGATTAAAAGCAATTGCCATTCCGTAAATATCACTGTTCTCACTTAATTTCTTTTTCATCAGAGAGTAGAGTTCATTCTTAGTTGGAATTGAGAATTCTTCGATCGCATCCGCAATGCCAATAGATGCCCTGGAAACTTTAAGAAATTTTCCGTCTAGCATAGAGGCATGGTGTGAGGTGAGCTCAAAAAGGTATTCCTTCATTTGTTTAAGCGCATTATCACCACTCCAGAAATAGGTGAACAGGATTACAACAATATATACCAGCAGTAGAGGAAGCCCGATCCAGAGAAGAAGCTTTCGAACCAAAGGACGTTTAACTTTTACTTTTTCATCTTTCATGAGCAACGTCCTTATAGAAGTCCTTATAAGCAGGAATTATCGTGATCAGTTTCTGGTTGAGCAATTCCTTTGCAACGGTATAATAATCATTTTCTTTGAGCGTGCCCCAGTTTTTGGGATCGTCCCCGACCTGGTATGTCACAGCAGTTTCAATAGCACCGAGCATCCATCTCTGATGCGATCGGTTTGTCTGCATGTGATATTCTCTGCAATATTTCATGACTATATCGAGTGTTTCTTCTTTGTTCTGGAATGCATATGCCCAACCCTTTATCGTTGCATCAATAAAATTCTTACACATTTCCGGATCATTCTGTAGTGTTTCATCTCTGCAGTAAATGCCATCCTCCGGGAAGTTGAGATCATAATCCGTGAAGAAGAATGTCACGAGTTCATCTTCATCGATACCTGCCTGAAGGATTTTATGATATTCATTATAGTACATTGCTAAGGTCACATCAATAGCACCGACAAGGAATCCATCAATTCGGAATGACTGGGGGATCACCTCCGGTTGAATGTTTTGTTTCTGGAAGAATGCAATGGGTTGGATCGAGAAATCCCCGCCCCAATTACTGACGATTTTATCCTCAAAATCCTTTGCAGTTTCAATCCCGCTCTCTTTTTTTGCAACAAGCATCAAAGAAGATTTCTGAAGAATCTGGCAGATGTTGATAATCGGTTTATTTTCCGAGCGTATCTTGATCGTCTGGGAAAGCCATCCAGTACAGAATTCAATGCGTTTGTCCAGCACCTCCTGGAGAGGACTGTCCGTTCCATCAGAAAAAAGTATTGTTGCATCGATACCGGCTTCATCATAGAAGCCCTTTTCATGTGCAACGATATATCCGGCAAATTGTGCCTGAGGGAACCACTGCACCATAAGAGAAATGCTCTTCTTGCTCTGACCCAGTAAAAATGGAGTGCAGAGAAAAATGATGCAAAAAAATAATATTATAGACTTTTTACTTTTCACAAAATCCCTAATATTTTTTGTTTATTTATTAACAAGTATTATTTATTTTTGTCTGAATCGTCAGCATTTGTATCTTCTGCAACTTCCTCGAGGCGGGATTTCTGGCGACGTGTATATTGTTTGAGCGCTTTGGAAATATCAAGGACATTAAATATCTCAGTCTGATTTGCCAGTTCCTGAAGCTCCTCTGAAAGTTTTGCAACTGCTTCACGCTGGAAGCGAAGAGCTTTTGTGAATTCATCTTTACTTTCCAGACGCTTGTCATCACGAATACGGAATTTGTGCACCTCGTCAATAGCTTCACGTTTGATGGTCATGTCGAGGAATTTTTGCGCATTTTCCATGAATGGATCAATGCGATACATGTAGAATGACACATTCGCCTTATTTCGCATCTCGTGAACGAGTTCAGGACGGGGTCCTATAATCTCACCTTTGAACTTCAGCCACCAATCATCGGTCTTTTCATCAGTCAGCATGATCACGGGTTTGTATGTTGATTTGGCATGTTCAATTGTTTGATACCAGATTATAAGATCACGATATTTATTAATGTTCTTCTTGGCTTTGAGGTCATGGAATCCCGGAGGAGTTTCATCTTCGTAACGTTCAATGCCCTCTTTATAGATCTCTTCAAGGCGTTCTTTCGAGAAATCATTGCCGACTTTTCTTTCCAGAAGATTTGAAATCGCTTCCTGGAGTTTGTCATTTTCGAAGAGGGAGAGATATTCCTCTTTTCTTTCATGCAGCTTTAATTCGAGGTCTTTGAAAATTTTAACAACTTTGTCTATCAGCTGGTCTGCAAGAAAGGAACGATCATCAGAAAGCAACCTGTTTTTCAGTTCATCCTGAATCTCTTTTAGAAATTTCTGCAGGTCAAGATAGGAATCTTCCTGGTGCTCGATAACCTGCAAGCGGCGTTGATGATATTCCAGTGCAGCTTGATAGGGAATCCATATGCGGTCTCCCATCTGTTGAAAAGTGTTGAGTATTTCTGTATTTGTTTCTGCTGAATAGCGGTATAGATTTAACAGCACATTTGCATCGAGGACAAATATACTGTTTTCCCACATCCGTGTAAGTTCGGTCTCGGTGGGCTTATAATAACCAACAAATGCATTTCTCATGAATATGCTCCAGCAAAATTTTGCTTACGTTAAATATTTAATTACCACAAATCCTAAAAAGATGTTTTTTCTCGTCAATGTTATTCGTACAGCTCAAAATAAGGTACAAATAGATTCCATCATTCATTGTCAGTCTCTTGTATATGAAATCCTCGTTTCTTAAGCTGCTCTAATAATCTTTTTGGAGAGGGTTCCCATTGTACCAATTTTCTGCTGATATGCTCTGTCCAGCTATAGGTTTCATAATCAAACTCTTCTTTCCTATCTCCGATAAGACCAATTTTAGCATTCAGATTCTTATAATAATTTTGGGATAAGTAGCCATCATCCATTTTTTTCTTTGCAAGATTGACAGCATCTTCATCAAGTTCGGGATATTCATTCTCAAAGAGCGTGAAATCCAGTGGATACCGTGGTCGTGTTGGAGGATCTTCAGCCGGATAGCCGACAGTCAGTCCAACTAATGGAAAAACTTTTTTAGGGAGCTTGAATTGCTCTGCGATTTTGTCTGCATAGTATGGAACAGCGCCTATGTAGCAGGTTCCAAGTCCAAGACTCTCTGCCGCAATGACCATGTTTTGAGCCATGTATGCCGCATCCTGCAATCCCCAGATCAGGCATGAAAAATCGTTCATGACAACCTTCCAATTTCTTGTTTCCATTATCTTACCGATCTTATGAACGTCCACACAAATGATAAAGTAGAGAGGAGCATGAAAGGGATGTTTCTCTTTTTTCCGAGAAAGAAGCACACTATATGCCTGGTAAGCGAATGCTGCCTGCTGACCGGCTCGAGTAATAGTTTCAATAATATTATCGGGCACTTCTTTATCTTCGTACTCACGTATTGATCTATGCTTTAGAAGCAGATTGATAACTGTATTATAATTTTCACTATCATAATCAATATTCTGACATTTTTTATTTCTTATATCCATATATAGGTAGTGATACATCCAGCCCTACCCCAATGCCTATCTGGAGTGGATTTAATGATGTTGAAAGTGATATTATCCATGTTCTCGCTGTTTTGACAAAGATAGAAATATAAGGGCTTAATTTCCATTCTTTATTTTCAAGGATATAATAAGACTCAGAAACTTCTAAATATTTTTTTTCTACACAGCCACCTAAACCAATGCACAGCAATGTTGAGGATGACATTCCAACAGTCAATCCGGCTACGTAGAGATTTTTAGTATATTCCTCGAACTGTTCATCTCCTGGCTCTAAAAGACTAAATTTAGCATTTACAAACCAACCCGGCTTTCGCGGTACATTGCGTGTAAATTGGAATCCAGCACAAAAAGCAGAAGTAAGTTCACCACTTAAAATCATATTAGTATTATTTTTGAAATCGATATAACTTTTCATGACCAATACCCTACTCCATTCATTCCCGAACAAACACGAACATACTAATAATAATACTATAATAATAAATATACCCTTTTTCATTATATTACTTCTCTTTCATTTAAACTTTTCAAATGATATTGGTATTCGTTTTTCTTTGTCACCAGAATAAAACAAATTATTTGACATAGGAGTGCGAAAAACAATCTCATAATTTCCCTGTTTGTTGAGCTCATCAATACTGTAAATATTATCTTTTTCGGTTAAGTAAATTGTATCTTTTTTTTCACTCTTTAATTTACCAATATATAATATAACAGAATCTGCAGGAAAACCAGTATAATTTACGATATCATTATTAGAATAACCCATCTTTTTAAGTTGTTTACAGTAAGTAATTTTTTGTTCTTTCGTATAAGCTGAAGTATAAAGCTGAGTATATTGCATAGCATAATGCATTGCTTCTTTTTGTATTTCATTTATTTCTGGTATAATTATTAAATCAAAAGGATTATTTCTATCCATTGCACTAAGCTGTGTTAAGTTTGGCACACGGAAACCGTCTCTTAAAAGAATTATATCCTCTTCGTAACCATAAATATTCCAAGTATTTGTTATTGTATATTGTGGTAGAACATCAATTTTAACTGCGTTCATTTTTGACAAATACTCAATTGTTGTATCATTAATTTTAATGTATTCTCTGGCACAATTTCTACTATGTTCGGAAATTAACCGCAAAGGTGTGTATATGCGGCAATAAACTATTATATTTCCAAATGAAGTTTTTGTAATATATGCGTAATCAACAGCCCTACCATCTTTTTCTAGTTTGCCAAAAATGATTGCATCGTTTATATCTTTTCGAGAAGGATTTTTAATAATACCACTTTGGTGAGTTTGATAATTTGCTGGAATATTTTTAATGTATCCTTGTTCACGCAAACTCCATCCTGAGTATGAACAACTAACAGCGATAATTATAATCACTAATAATAAAAATGCTTTTTTCATTATTCCACATCCAGTTCAATTTTCTTAAAACCAATTGGCATATCTCTATCGCTTATGAATATATAAGATCTATTGAGAAGTTCTGATTCTGTAATTTCTAAATTAAGGAATCTTAGGCAATTCTCTTTAGATACTATAAAACATAGAGCTTCTGGCAACAAATTATTTACATTAGTATCTACAACAAAATTTTTACTGCCATAATAGACAATCACACCATAATATTCAATTTTAGTATCCTTGAGAGATATATTGAAACTTAAAAGAGATGGCAAAACACATGAGGTAATCACCAATGCAGCTCTGCTTTTAGCATTAGTGGACAATGTATTATATATATTAACGGTAGCAATATTTGTAATGATTAAAAGTTGTTTTCCGTTAAAAGTGATAAACCTTACAGGAATCTGATTATCAAGGTAAATAAAATAACTTTTACTACCTCCAATAAATCCAAACTTTTTAAGTAAGTTTTTCAACTCGTTTTGATATTGTAAAACTAAATCATATTCTTTAACATTTTCAATATGTGATTCCCCGTCAGGTTTATTTTGCAACCAAAGATCCAGGTCATTTGATAAATCGTTTTTATTTTTAAGAGGAGAATCCTTTGATTCATATCCTATTGACAGTTCCCACCAAATTTTTGACAACGATTCTACTTTTAGAGCATCAATTAAGGCAATACGGTCTGACGCTTTTTCTTCAACAGAATCTGAAACTGATAAAGTATCTTCTATATCAATTTCCACCTCGATGGTTTTATCAGTCAAGACGAAATATCCAAATATTAAAATCACAATTACTACAGCAATTCCAAAATATATTGTTAATTTTTTACTATTCATTGTTTATTCTCTTTTTCGTGTTTTTCGCTTGCCACGGTGTAGCGTAGCAAAGACGGGTGTATTTTCGTGGTTGCATTTTTAATAACTATTAAATTCTTGCTCTAATTTTGCGACATCCGGTCTGGTCCATTCAATATTACTATTTACGTATATATCGGTTGAAGAATTCCTTATAAGTCCTAAAATATTTCTTATTTTTTGATTGTTGAATCCCAATTCTGCCGAAATTGTTCCAACCACATGCCGAAAATTATTAGGATATATCTTATCACTCAATCCGGCCAGGTCTCTGTATTTTCGTACAATAGCACGGAATCCAGCAGTAGTATATGATTTGCCGATCCTGCTCTCAAAAAGGTATATATTATTCGAGAAACACCGCACATAATACTTCAGATCCCGTGATAATTTTGGTGGAATCGCAACGAAGCGGTCAAATCCACCCTTCCCATGTATGAGTATTTTTTCCCCTCCTACTTCATCCAAATAAACTTCCTTCATTTTGATATTGCATAGTTCGAAATTTCTGAGCCCGGTAAACCACATAAGGCGAACCATAAGATCGTGTTTGAGCTTTCCTTTTGCGAGAACGTCTAAAAATTTTGAGAGTTCTTCTTTTGAGGGTAGTACGTGTGCTTGTATTTTTCTTTTGGGAGTTTTAAGACCGGCAATTTTGCGTCCTGCTGCAACAACTTTATTGAACTCCTGATAGTTCAACTTATTCCTTCTTATGAATCTGGCTTGTTCATTCGCCAGGATTTCTTCTTTCTCCTTGCTCATTTTGTTCCTCCATTTGTAAACGGTTACGTTCTTGGACAAGAAGGGCATCAAGCCCCATCCTCACAATACTTACATTTGATTCACCAGCCAGTCTTGGGCTTATAACCTCGCCCGGATGGTCAACCATGTTCTTATAATAAGGATTGAGAGGTATGTGAATTTTTACCATATTTTCTTTTTTCGTTTTCATGGTTCTTTTTTGGGTAGCAAAATAAACCCGTCAAGTTTATGTAAAAATTCCCTACCGTTAGGCAGGGGATGTAACCGCACAAACGAAAAGGAGGAACCTTAACGATTGTGCTCAATTTTTTATACGATGTGTTTTATGTTGTCGATCTCTATTTAAAATTTTGTTTTGGAAAATTAGCAAAACGTCAATTGTCTAATTTTTTAGGCATAAATCATTTTTTCGCTCTATAATAATACATTCATGATAACAGCCAATTATTCTTCCCACAAACCGCAGTCCTTATAATACTGCTCTGCTCCGGGATGAAGAGGAAATCCTGTGTCAGTAAACGCATTTTTGTAAAGCTGCTTTCAGCACAATTGCCGTAAATATAAGATTAGTCTTCATCTGTCCAATATTCTGGAGGGACTGGATTAGCTCCCTCCCATATTATTTGCCTGAAGTGTATAGGATCGGTATTTCCTTCCGTATTTATCAAAAGTATCCTTGAATTTTTATCAAGCTTCAAATATGAAATAAGTTCTTCCATACCATTTTCTTTCATGATAGCTCCTAACACGCCAAGTGTTACTGCTCCGGATTCGCCTGAAACCACAAATGGATCACCTGCAAGTGGAGTTGCATATACTCTCATGCCTTTTGCTGCGATATAATCAGGACAAGAAATAAAACAGCTTATTGTTTCCTTTAATACTTTCCATGCAACCGGGCTGGGTTCACCACAAGCGAGCCCCGCCATTATAGTATTAAGGTTTCCGTTAACTGTGTGTGGATTTCCGTCCCCTAAAATTGAAGAATGATATAAACATGCCGCATGTTCCGGTTCCACAACAATACATGTTGGTGCCTTTTCTGCGAATAAACTATGATAATAACCCGTGACAGCAGCGGCTAAAGCGCCGACTCCCGCTTGAATAAATACATGGGTAGGTTTAATGATTCCCTGGGAAGATAATTGTTCTTGTGTTTCAGATATCATGGTGGTGTAACCTTGCATGATCCAGGTCGGGATTTGTTCATAACCCTTCCACGAAGTGTCTGATATTATTTCCCAGTTATATTTTTTGGCATCAATTGTAACCTGTCTTACTGCATCATCATAATTACCTTCGATGATCTTTACAATAGCACCATAGCTTTTAATTGCATTAATTCGGCTTTTCGAGGTTTTGGAATGAACATATATCATGCTTCTATACCCAAGCCTGCTTGCCGCCCAAGCAACTCCCATACCGTGATTGCCATCCGTTGCTGAAGCAAAAGTGATCTCTCCCAAAAATTTCCTGGATTTTTCAGATATTATATTCTCATATGAAATCTCATCATCGTTGAGATTTAATTTGTTCTGAATCAATCTGTATATTGCAAAAGATCCTCCAAGCACCTTAAAGGAGTTTAATGCTAACCTTTGGGATTCATCCTTTACCCATATACTTTCGACTCCAAGCATATTTGCGAGATTATATAGACTTCTGAGTGGGGTCATTTTACAGCCCGGTATCGCGTTATGAAATTTTCTCGCAATTCTTGATATTTCGACAGGGAACATGTTGTATGATAATTTGATATCTTCTTTTGTATGTAAAGACCATTTCAAATCAGGTATCGTATTTTTCATTTTTTACTAATTAATTTCCATTTCTAAACTCGTTTGTCCATATTTAGATGGGCAATATTTTACAGTCTACTTTTTCCACAACCCACAATCCTTATAATATTTTTCTGCACCGGGATGAAGAGGGAATCCCGTATCGGTAAACGCATTCTTTGTTTCTATCTGTTCGATCGCTTTTTCGCTGGCTGAGAGGGCTTTTGTATTTGAGAAGAGTGTTTTTGCGAGTGCGGTCACTACATCGGCGGAGAGTGAGTTGCGCACAAGGAGAACGGTATAATCACCTATTACATGCGTGTCATGGAAAAGAGATTTGTATGTGTGTTTTTTTAGCTCATGGCTGGTAGTGCCCAATTCCAAGCGCATCTTGTCTCGGAGTTCTTTTGAACACGGCAGGATGGATATCCGGATTTGATTTTCAAGATCGTTCACAATATCAGCAGGGGACGAAGCCATGAATATAAATACGTCAATTGCATTTTCCACAAGATGAATGGCGCCCATTGTGTAGTTATCAAATTCTACTTTTCCTCCAAGCGTGGCAATGTCATCGTATGAAGATCCAAGCTGGATAAGAATATTTTTTGTAATATATTCACTTACAGTTCCCCGCGTCAACACACCCAGTTTAACTGGTAATTTTTTGGTAAAGATGTCATCGAGTGCAAGCAGATCATGATTTTGAGCATACGAGGTGCGGACAATGCAGTAAAGATACTGCTTGTACAGATTACCGATGCATGAGACATTGGTTTGTGCTGTTTCAAAAGGAGTATTTCCCTCGATTGCTGCTTTGCCCAAGACTGCTGTGGAAAATCCTAGATCGATGTCATTTCCATTCAGATCAATTACATTTTTCACTCCGCCACCGGGGACGGACACTGTTTTTGTAAGTTTGTCCGAGTATAATTGTTCGAGCAGTTTACCGAATGTGAACCATGTCCCGCCGGAAGGACCGGACCCGATAACTAGCTTTTCGGGAAACTCAACTTTGGTTTGGGTACAGCTAATAATGAAAGCAATAATGAATATAGTTATGATAATATTTTTAATATTGAACATATTTAATCTCCTTAATTCATTTTGAATGAGTCCATAACTGCATTGAAAGTTGCACTTGGTCTCATTGCTTTTGTTGCTAATACATCATTTGGTTTATAATATCCGCCCAGATCAACCGGTTTTCCTTGTGCCGCAATAAATTCTTCAACTATTTCCGATTCATTTTCCTTGAGTTCTTTTGCAAGTTCGGTGAACCGTCTTCTAAGTTTCTGATCTTTGGTTTGATTTGCTAAAGCTTCTGCCCAATACATCGTTAGGTAGAAATGACTTCCTCTATTGTCCAGTTCTTTTACTTTTCTAGAAGGAGATCTTCTATTTATAAGAAATGTTTCAGTAGCTTGATCAAGAGTTTCTGCAAGGATATGAGCTTTATCATTTTTTGTTGTTACGCTCAAGTGTTCCAGGGATGCTGCCAGAGCGAGAAATTCTCCAAGAGAGTCCCATCTTAAATGGTTTTCTTTAGTGAATTGCTGAACATGTTTTGGTGCAGAACCGGCTGCTCCTGTTTCAAATAAGCCACCACCGCTCATAAGCGGCACAATTGACAGCATCTTCGCACTTGTTCCGACCTCAAGAATCGGGAACAGGTCTGTAAGATAATCCCTTAGCACGTTTCCAGTAACAGAAATAGTATCTTTTCCTTCTTTCATGCGTTTGATGGAGTAGCGGGTAGCTTCAATTGGTGTCATAATATGGATTTCAAGTCCTTCAGTATCATACTTTTTGAGGTATCTGTTAACTTTTTTGATAAGTTCACGGTCGTGAGCTCTATAATTATTCAGCCAGAATACTGCAGGCGCTCCGGTTTTTTGAGCTCTGTCCACAGCAAGTTTCACCCAATCCCGAATAGGAAGGTCTTTTACCTGACACATACGCCAGATATCACCTTCTTCAACTTTATGCACTAAAATCGTTTGTCCTGAAGCAGAAGTAACTATTACCTTTCCATCACCGGGACACACAAATGTTTTATCTTGAGATCCATATTCTTCTGCTTTTTGTGCCATTAAGCCAACATTTGAGATATCCCCCATTGTTACCGGATCAAAAGCACCATTTGTCTTACAGAATTCCATTACCTCTTTGTAAACTTTTGCATAATTGCTATCTGGAATAAAAAACTCTGTATCATGAAGTTTCCCATCCGGTCCCCACATTTTACCTGAATTACGAATTGCTGCAGGCATTGATGCGTCGATTATTACGTCACTTGGTACATGAAGATTTGTGATTCCTTTTTCCGAATCGACCATCGCCAGCTTTGGTCTATGTTGATAACAGACATTAATGTCTTCTTTTATCTCTTTTTGCTTTTCCTGCGGAAGTGCTTTAATTTTTTCGTAAAGATCACCAAGACCATTACTGGGAACTACTCCAAGTTTAGCAAATGTGTCAGCATGCTTTTCGAAAACTTCTTTGAAAAAAACAAAGACAACATACCCGAAAATGATGGGATCAGAAACTTTCATCATAGTAGCTTTCAGTTGCACGGAAAACAGTACATTTTCCTTTTTTGCCTTTTCGATCAATCCTTCCAGAAACTTTATGAGAGCACGTTTACTCATCACTGTTCCATCAATTATCTCACATTTTGTGAGAGTTAATTTGTCTTTAAGAATAGTTACTTTTCCTTGAGGATTAACAAATTCGATTTTGCAGTCACCGGCATTTTCCTTGGAGATTGTTTTAGATCTTTCATTAGAAGCCAGATCACCACTGGTCATAAAATTAACATGAGATTTAGATTCAGGCGACCATTTCCCCATTGGATGAGGATTCTTTTTTGCATAGTTTTTAACAGGTGCAGGAACTCTACGATCAGAATTCCCTTCTCTCAAAACAGGATTTACCGCACTTCCCTTGATTTTATCAAATCGTGCTTTGATCTTCTTATCTTCATCATTTTTGGGTTCATCCGGATAACTTGGAATATTATAGCCCTTCTCCTGTAATTCTTTTATTGCTGCTTTTAATTGAGGAATTGAAGCACTGATGCAGGGCAATTTTATGACATTTGCTTCCGGTTTTTTTACAAGCTGAGCTAATTCTACCAGATCGTCAGATATTTTTTGATCATAATTCAATTTTTCAGGAAAGTTAGCAATAATTCTACCGGCAAGAGAAATGTCTCTTGTTTCAACGACAATTCCTACTTCATCTGTAAAGGTCTTAATTATAGGCAACAAAGAGTATGTTGCGAGTGTTGGAGCTTCATCCACTTTCGTATAAATTATCTTTTCTTTGTCTTTTGAAATAATCATTTTATATCTCCTTATTAAACCACTTCGGGTTTTTCTGGAACATCATAAAGAATATCATCCCATGGATGTCTATACAGGGGAGTTTTCAAACGTTTTTGATCGAAATAATGACCCATGAATCCTATAGTTCTTCCAATAATAAAGAATGCATTAAAGAAACCCATGTCTATCATTTCTTTGATTTCTTCATTAGTATATTTCAGGCTCTTTAATAGATCGACAAATAATACACCGATAGTGCCATCAACGTTGAGGATAAGTGTGTTCTTCTTCATTGTTGTTACATCTTGAACTGCAAGTGCATAATCAAGAAGTAGATGTTTGGGGAAATGCTCTTTAGCAAAATTCATCATAATTTCACAACGCTCATCCGGATTATCGATACTGTGAATTCTATGTCCGATACCTTGAATGCGAATATTCTTTTTCTTCATTTGAGCAATAAATTCGCGTGGTTCTAAATTATTTTCCAGACCCCAAGAGAAATGATTCGCAGCACCATTTACAGCTCCACCAAATCTTGGACCAATTGTAACAATACCACTGATAATTGATTCTATCAGATTTTTACCTGCTCTTGCTGTAACGATCGTATTGTGTGCACCCGAAACAGCCGGACCGTGATCTGCAACGATTTGAATTACAAGTTCTATAAAATCTCTCGCATATTGAGGTAGTTCTTTTTTAAACCATAAAAGTCCAATAACTCCACCAATTCCATAATTTTCTTTGATCACTTTATCAATTGGAACACCGCAATAGTTATGAATTTCACCTGTTTCATCACAAATTGTTGAGATGAAGTTTGTTGGTTTTCTCACCAGACCTTCTGCCACTGCTTGTGCATAATCCATTGGAATGTTCGGAGGTGTTTGTTCTTCAATTTCTTTTATTTTCCCTTCAGCTTTGAGTTTATCAAAGGTCATTTTGATCTTATCACCATAATCTTCAAATGAATCCGGAACGATTACACCAGCTTCTTTTAATGCAGCATTTTTTGCTTTTGCTGTATCTTCTTTAGAATCTGCCTTTGCTCCGGCGTGACCAAACTGAACTCCACCGGGAAGCATTTCTGCGCATGTTCCGGTAACCCACATCACAAGTGGCTTTGTGATCTTTTTATCTTTAATTGCCTGTACGATTTGATATTCATCTTTCCCGCCAACTTCACCCAGAGCTACCATCATTTTTATGTTTGGATTCTGCTCGTATCTTAGTAGATGATCAATTAATGTTGTAGCAGGATAAACATCTCCACCTACAGCGTATCCTTCATAGATACCATCTGTATTTCTGGCTATAATATTATATCCCTCATTTGACAGTCCGCCGGATACAGAAACGAAACCCACAGAACCCGGTCTGTATAATTTTGTGTCTCTGATATTCTCGACCGTCCCAGCTGCGTTTCCAATTTTAAAGCAACCTGGTTTTATACCACCTACGGTTGCAGGACCGATGATCCATTTCCTTTTTTCTTTGGCAATTTTAGCGATTTTTCTCACATCTCTCTGAGGTACACCTTCAGCTATCATGATTATTGTTCTGATGTTATCTGTATTGAGGGCATCCATTGTTGATTCTGCACAAGATCTCTCAGAGGCAAAATTTACTAATACATCTGCATCAGGATTTTCTGCTATTGCCTCTTCGATTGTCATATATCTTGGAATTGTAATCTCTTTTGTTCCCCAGAACAATTTGTAATATCCGCTACCGGTTGGAGTAATAAAACCTGCAACGCTTGGCTTTTCTCTATTACATAAGTAATCGAAATCAAGCATTCTTTGTGCTGCTTTTTGTTGCTGACCGTAAATAAACGCTCTTGTATTTTCATCAAAAAGTTCGTAGTTTTTCATTTTTCACCTACCTGAGTTCCAAGCGCCATTGAAACTATTTTTGTCATGTGTGTTTCAGGTCCATATACTTCAACCGGAATACCAATTCTTCTACCCATATCTTTCATATTTTTCAGACCCTCTTTATAATTTGGTCCGCCTCTTCTTACATATATTTTTACATTTGTTTCTTTTAGTTTCTCTTTAAACTCTTCGATCGCCTGGATAATTCCGGTAAATGTTTTTGCAATATCTGTAAAGTTTGCAATTCCTCCGCCAATGATCAAAAATTTTGGTTTTCCGTGCTGATCTTTCTTTCGAGTCATCAGATCAAGAACAGTTTTTGTATATCCATAAGTTAGTTCTGTGGTAGGATTTCCACTATATTCACCATAATTTGCCAGTTCTTTAGTGTAACCAAGATCAACGACAGTATCAGCGTAAATTACAGAAGCACCGCCACCGGCAACAAGATTCCAAATTCTTCCTTCAGGATTTAGAACTGTAAGTTTCAGCGAAGCTCCGGTTCTTTCGTCAAGTTCATCTATCTTTTCTTCTTCAGGTGTTTTTTCAAGACTAAATGGGCTTGGGAATTTTAATTCACCCCAATTTTCTGCACATTGATAGGCAGCATAGTCATCTACTTTGGCAACAGCATCAAGAGCTACAGGTGCTCCATCAACAAAAGTGAACGGATTCAATTCCAAATAAACAAAATGATATTCCACTAACATTTTATAAAGTGCTTTTATGAATTCAGCAATGATTTCTGTTTTATCACCAAGTTCTTTGGGCAGAAATCCTTTAACATCAAGATCGTCAATTTTACTCATTAAAGGAACATCTAATGTTACGACTGAGTCCCATACTTCTTCGATATTCACTCCACCTTTTGTGGAAAAATGGATTGTATCATTATCTCTTTGAGTTGTAATTGCAATATAATATTCATCATCATGTGGAACAAACTTTTCTACGAGAAAGTAATTTAACTCACCCGTTGTTTCACCTGTTGTTTGTGTTATTGTAACGGTTTTATTTATTCGTTCTTTAATCCATTCTTGTACTTCTTCCCAGGATTTATTCACGTATAAAAGATTATTCAATCCTCTTTTACCGAAGAGCTGGTCCGGCTTTGCTACTAATTTTTCATCTTTAAGCCAGGGATTTTCTTGTTCGAGTTTTTTAAGATCGGTATTTGCTCCGATCAAAACCTGTTTAGCTTCAAATTTGATCTTTCCATTAGAAAATTTAGGTAATGCTACTGACATCATTCTTTTTGCGTCGTATTCTCGAATACCTTTTTGTGCCATACTATTTTTTCCTATATACTTTTATTTGTTATTAAATATTAATTTGTGTTTTCTTTATAAAAGATAGTGTTCCACCCGCAAGTAAAATTTCTTTTTGTCGATCTGAAAGATCATAAGTAGCTCCAAATTCAGTCTTTTTTGAAATGTTTTTAACAACGATATTCTTTCCGGAAATAAATGCTTCTTTGATATTGGATATCTCAAGTTCATCCGCCTGGTCAATACTGTCATAATCCTTTTCATCTTTGAAATTTAATGGTAGTATTCCAAAATTGATGAGATTTGCTTTATGAATTCTTTCCATCGATTTTGCCAGAACTGCTTTTATTCCCATATACATTGGGCATAGTGCTGCATGTTCTCGACTACTGCCCTGCCCATAAGACAGTCCGGCTACTATGATATTGTCTTTGCCGCTTTCCTTAATCTCTTTTGCCCGATCATAGAACGTCGGGTCAACTACTTCAAATAAGAATTCAGAATATTTTGGAACATTGGATCTATATTTCATTTTTGACCCGGCAGGAATTATGTGATCTGTTGTGATTTTATCCCCAACTTTTAAGGTCACAATTCCGGATATTTTATTTTTAAGAGGTTCTGCTACCGGAGGATCACCAATATTTGGTCCGCGATAAATTTCAGTTTCTCCCTTAACTGATTCAGGGAAAATAAACATTGAGTCATCAATGTAGAATCTATCCGGCATTTTAATTTCAGGATATTTAATTCCCATGTTCTCAAGATCTCTTGGATCTGTAAATTTACCTGTAATCACTGCTGCAGCTGCCGTTTCAGGACTAACCAGATAAACCTCTGCAGATTTTGTTCCTGATCTTCCAAAGAAATTCCTGTTGCTGGTTCTTAAGGATATTGCCCCGGTTTTTGGAGATTGACTGTTTCCAATACAGAAACCACAAGCAGATTCTGCAATTCTCGCTCCTGCAGAAACTATACTCTCAAATCCTCCATCATGAATGATGTTTTCAATTACCTGTTTTGAACCGGGTGCTACTACAAAGCTTGTATCCGAACTAAGTTTTTGCCCTTTTAAGATATTGGCGACTGTCATCATATCTTTATAAGAAGAATTTGTACAACTTCCAATACAAACTTGATCAACATTAATTTTACCAATATCTTTTACCGTGCTGATATTTCCGGGGCTATGTGGTGTAGCTGCCATTGGAATAAGTTTAGAAAGGTCGATATCTACAACTTTGTCATACTTTGCGTCTTCATCAGCGATAAGTTCAATCCAATCATCTTCACGATCTTGGGCTTTTAAAAATTCCTTTGTAACTTCATCACTCGGGAAAATAGATGTTGTTACTCCGCATTCTGCACCCATATTTGTGATCGTTGCTCTTTCCGGAACGGATAATGTCCTTACTCCAGGTCCACCATATTCAAACATACATCCTACGTTACCTTTTGTTGTAAATATTTCCAGAACTTTGAGTATTACATCTTTTGCAGCAACCCAGGAGTTTAATTTTCCTGTTAAGTTGATCTTGATAATTTTTGGATATGTTATGTAAAAAAGACCTCCCGCCATTGCCACGGCAACATCGAGACCACCAGCGCCAATTGCCATCATTCCAATACCACCACCGGTTGGTGTGTGAGAATCTGAGCCAAGAAGAGTTTTTCCCGGTTTCCCAAATCTCTCAAGTTGAACCTGATGACAAATTCCGTTGCCTGCTCTTGAATATACAATTCCATATTTTGCTGCAACAGATTGCAAATATTTGTGATCATCTGCATTTTCAAAACCGATTTGGACAGTATTATGATCAATATAACTTACAGAGAGTTCTGTTTTTACTTTTGGAACTCCCATCGCTTCAAATTGCAAATAAGCCATTGTCCCGGTTGCATCTTGCGTAAGTGTTTGATCAATTCTAATTCCTACTTCTGCACCTTTCTCAGGTTTTCCTTCAATAATATGATCTGAAAGAATTTTTTCAACTATGTTTTTTCCCATATATAAAACCCCTTAGGGGATGTTATTTTATTTTTTTAATTAGCTATCAAATAGTTCTCTTTATTGTTGTAGTTTAATTGAGTGTAGTTAAGTTTTGCATCCAATTTCCTGCAGTCCTTAAATAGTCTGCTTTCTTTATTTCCTATAGCTTTGCGCGTTGATGCTAAATCAACAATTACAGAAAATAATTCGGTTTCTTTCATTTACATCTCCTACATATTAATTGGACTAAAACTTTGGCAAATTTTTTAGTGTCAATAATTTTCTGATTAATATTTCTTAGGGGTCAATATTCTTGTATTAAAATTTAATATATTGTTTCATTGCTGTACTAAATAAATCAAATATATCATTTTAACGCAGTTAAATATCCATAAACACTAGACGGGCTTTTTCCATCCAGAATACCCCTTTTAATTACCTTATTATTCTTTGGGCTGTCCCCAAACGAAAGGTAGTTCCGATAATCTGTTTTATCTTGTGGTTTCCCAATCGGACTATCCATTCAAACCCGCGAAGCTTTATATGTAAACAAGTTCCATTTTAGGAGAGCAACGAATTATGACATAGACCACTTAAATCTCGATTTAAATTTTAAATATTTTATCCGTATAGTTGCTATTAATGATGTCCAAAGCTGAATTTTTACCGCTGGTGTGCTTGTATCAAAGCAATGGTAATGATTGTTAAAAGAAATCCCTCTTAGAAATTATTGATAACATTTGAAAACAAAGACTCGTTTTTCGTCTCATGAAACTTTGACTCCCTTCATTTATCTTTTTCTGCCATGTTAATATCTCATCAATAAATTCGAGAGTCACCTTTTTCAAATATTATTTAAGACAGATGTGAAATAATCAATAATTTCATCACCGATGAAAAACTTGACACCAGTCCTTGCGCAAAGGACTTATGTGTCATTCCAAAAAGGAGTTGAAAATGCCTAAAGTAAGAACCTTTGCAGCTAAATTAGCTCATGCAAGTGTCGGTAAGAGAAAGATTGTCTGCCCAGTATGTAATACTGAAATTACTACAATAAAAATTATCCGAAATAGATATAAAGAAGACGGTAAATGGTCTCCGAAGAGAGAAGTTGTTCATATCTGTAAATGTAATGAGAAGGAGATCTTAGGATAAGATTGTTATTTTCATAATTGCATTTGGTTTTTTGCCAAACAATCCTCTTATCTCAGTTGATGAGAGGATTTTACATATAAAAAAATAGGATAAAATATATATTATGAAGAAAAAAATAATCTTGCTGTCGCTCTTTGTTTTCGTTATTACCCTGACCTCTTTTGCTTCCGATGCTCCAGAAAAATACGGCTTCCAGATACTAAAGATCGGCCTGAGCGCACGTAATGCCGGTAAGGCAAATGCTGTTATCGCTTCTCCCGGAGATGCAAGTATTTTATGGTCAAATCCTGCTGCCGTGCAGATCAGTCCTTCATCCAATTTTTGCTTTAATCATAACGGCTACATCTTTGATAATAATATTGAAAATGCTTCGCTTATAGTACGTAATGGCAAAAGTAGCTGGGGCTTAAGTCTTACCTATCTCGACTATGGTATGATACCGAAAACCGATGAGCATGCTGTCATAATCGGAGAATTCCATCCCCAGGATATCGTTTCGTGCTATACTTACGCACGAAGGATCACGCCAAGCATCTCGCTGGGTGCAAATATAAAATTCATTTACGAAAAGATCGATACCGACGCGAGCTACGGTTTCGGTTTTGACCTTGGAGCAATCTACGATTCATTCATCAAAGGACTCAATTTTGGTATGGTCCTTCAAAATGTTGGAAAATCATCAAAACTCATAAAAGAGAGCATTTCTTTCCCGCTTGTAATGAAGCTTGGCTCTCAATATTTATGGGAAGTGAATGCACAGAATGTACTCACTTTTTCCGGAGAACTCGCTAAGTTTTCATCTGAAAGCGTTAAAGCGAATCTCGGTTTTGAATATGGTTTTTCTGATATGATATTCTCCCGTTTGGGATATAAGATTAACTATGATGAGCAAAATGTCACTGCTGGGATTGGAATAAAACTCAACGATTTCAACTTCGACTATGCCTTCACTCCATACCAGAATGATATTGGTACGGCTCATAGATTTTCTGTTGCATATAACTTTTAGGATACTCAATGAAAAAGATCGCACTCATCCTTTTGTGTCTTGTATTTGCTTCGCAGCTTTTCGGGAAACCGCACTATTCTTCTCATGAACTTATAGCTCGTTTTTCCCGGGAATTAGTATTCAAAGACGGCTCTACAGGTATTGATGCCTTAGATTCTTTCCTTGATCGGTTCGAAGTTCGATCATTAAGCCCAATTATTGAGAAACCGGATCTCCATGTGTATAAATTTACGTGTGAAAAAGAAATTGATTTTTCTGCCCTTGCTGAGCTTTCTCAAAAAGATGACTCTATTATTTATACTCAGCCTAATTACCTGAATGAGATGCTTTCTATCACACCAAATGACCCTTATTATTATCAACAGTGGGGATTGCCGGCAATCAATGCGGACAATGCATGGGAGGTCGAAAAAGGAAATGAGCAGGTCATCATTGCGATCATAGACTCCGGAATTGAATATGACCATCCCGATCTTGAACAGAATATTTGGATCAATCATGGTGAAATTCCGGATAATTTTATAGATGATGACCAGAATGGTTATATTGATGACTGGATGGGATGGGACTTCACAGACACGGATATTGTCGATGCAATGGGAGATTTCCGTGAGCGCGATAATGACCCGAGAGACGACCTCGGACATGGTACGCATATAGCAGGTATCATTTCTGCTCAAACCAACAATCACCTTGGCGTTTCAGGTACAACATGGTTTGCAAGATGCATGAATCTCCGAGCCGGTTTCCGCACCACACTCGGTGGTTATCTCGAAGACGATGACGTATCCGCTGCTATCGTTTATGCTGCCGATAACGGCGCACAAACAATAAGCATTAGCTGGGGAGACGCGGTCTTAGCACCGATTATTAACGATGCCTGCAATTACGCTTATGATCTTGGCGTTTCGATCGTTGCTTCTGCAGGCAACGAGGGTGGAGTCGGGCTTTTGTACCCGGCAGCTCTCGATAAAGTGCTTTCTGTCACAGCAGTTGATGAAAATCTGAAAATATGCTCCTTCTCCAGTTATGGCGAAGGTATTGACCTTTGCGGACCGGGTTTGAGCATTTACAGCACCTACCTGAATAATGAGTATAAGAACGAAAGCGGCACCTCAATGGCAGCACCCTTTGTTGCAGGATGTGCTGGATTGCTTCTTTCTCAGAACCCCCTACTATCAAATATCGAAGTGTACAATCTTATTAAAATATCCTGTAACGATCTTGGCGAGGATGGATATGATAATGTGTATGGATATGGAATTATTAATGCTGAAAAACTCATGCAAAATGCAAGTGCGGGTATCAAGCCGCAATCCGCGATTTTTTTCCCTCCATATAATTCCGGTTATACACAGGATGTTCCAATTATCGGAACCGCATATTGCGAAAATTTCTTCTGCTACAGTCTTGGATACACCACCAAACAGGAACCTGTCGAAAATGATTGGCTCGATGTCGTTACTCATAATCCTGAACCAACCTTATATACCGATCCTGTTCTTGATGATACTCTCGGCACATTCATTCTCAACGGTATTCAGGATTCAACATACTATATCCGCCTGAGCATGAAAAATATTCATGGGAAAAATTATATCGATATCGTAAAGATCAGTGTTGACAGAACACCTCCTCAGTTTGTAGCTAGTGCAACTGCTTCAACATCCCGATATAATTTTGATAAAAAAGATTATTACATTCTCTCCACAGCAACTGAGCTCTCACAATTCTGCGCAACCTGTTTTTCTGCATATGCAGACACCTTTTCGCTAATCCAGAAGAAATATGATTACTTTACGACCTTGAAGCTTCCGCAACACCTTCCGGATGAATCCTACTCCTACTTTTTATCAATTCAAAACCATGCTGGCCTTACTTCAACTTCCACTATTTTTTCTGATGCAATTACGATTGATAACAGCACGATCCCTACAGGGGGATTTGACCCGATCGCTTCTTATGCGCACTCAGTGTATTTATGCTCAAACAAATATGACATTAATGGAGACGGCAAGATCGAACTTATATTTATGGAGTTCCCGGACGAAGGCTCATACGGGCCGGTTCGTTTCTGCGAATACGGGAACGATGAACTCGATATCGTTCATACTATGAGCAGCTCATTTATTCCATGGAGCGTAGGCGACACAGATGCAGATGGAAATCATGAGATACTTGGAAATCGTGCTGATTCCATGCTGATATACGAAGCAGAAACCTCAACTTCTTTTCCGAGCAGATATGTAAATTCGATTAAGGATGCTTATACCGGCACTTTTTATGATTTCAATAATAATGGAAGTGATGACCTTGTAGTACGTTCAGCAGATGTTATTGGATCATACTCCCATTATGATGTGTACTCCAGAAGCGGAGATAATTTTAACCTGGAATGCATGATATTCAACAATACCCATACCTATTCCAGAAATGAACTCTCTCCCTACATCCAGTTCGGTGACCTCAATAATGATAGTAAGAGAAATATTCTCTTCTCTGATATAGATGGTGACATACTGATCTACCAAATAAATAACAACTACTCAGTAGAACGGATCGATTCTTTGACAATTCCCATTCCGAATGCTTACTACAACGCTGTAGGCGATCTTGACGGTGATGGGCTACTCGAATTCATCGTAGGTGGCTACTCTGATGACGACGATGTGAATAATCAGTTCTGGCTTTACGGTGTGTATAAATATATTAATGGAAATCCCACTCTTCTGGATTACATCCAGATCGCTGGTGTAAGTTCGAATAATGGTTTATCTGTAGGTGATCTTGATGGTGATGGAGCTGATGAGATCGTTATTGCTGCTGCTCCGGATATTTATATCTTCAAACTAATTGATAACGGGAAATCCTATGATATTGTACCACAATGGGTTGGTTCATCTTATAGAACCTATCAACCGGTTTGCATTGACGTAGACAACGACGGCTTGTATAAAGTAGCTTATAATCAATATGATCAAAATGACTCTCTCATGCTCGTACTATCCTCCTTTCCTACGGATCCACCTGCCCCCTCAACTCCAATGCCTCAAAACTTCTTTGGAAAACCCCTTGATGAGACTCTCGTTTCCTTTACGTGGAATGCCCAATTAGCAGATTCTTTCTATCTTTATAAAGAGCAAGATCAAGATGCTGAAATAATAGCGATCCCCGGAAATGAAACCTCATATTCCGATTCCGATGTCATTCCAGACAGTCTCTATACATACTACCTATCAGCATTGAAAGACGCGCAGGAAAGTTACAGGACATTGCCCCTGAAAATAATTCCTGTTGCCCCACCTGTATTGCTATCAATTAAGATGATCTCTTTAAATAGCATATTAATTAATTTTGATAAAACTCTGAACAAGGATTGCGAGCATGTTTCCAATTTTTATGTGGATGCGTATGGATATCCTGAATCTGTTATTCCAACAAACAGCCAGCTAAGTTTGCTTCTGACTTATGCAGTCCCCCTTCAAGAGGTAGATTCTCCTTTTACAATAAGCGTTGAGAACATTGTTGGGATCTTTAATACGCCCATGGCTGACACCCTGGTTACGTTTATATATCAGGAAGATCTTACCAGGCCATATATTGCGTCGAGCACGCTTGAGAACAGTAAAAAAATTCATATTGAATATAATGAAACCGTTGATCCCGTCACCGCAGGAAATATTTCGAATTATATGCTGCTCTTCCCCGAGCAAGCTGGCGCGAATAGTATTTCCCAGATTCAGATCGATAACAAATCGGTCACCCTTACTCTGGCTCATATGATCAAACCGGTTGGCGAACCCTACTTCATCAAAATTTTCAATGTGACCGATCTTGCAGGTAATTGTATTCTTCCCGGAAAAAATTTCATTAAAATCACGATCCCTATCGCCGATCTTGATAATATTGCTGTGTTTCCGAATCCTGCAACAATTGAAAATGAAACAGTATATTTCCAAAACCTGCCCACCTCAGGTTCTGCCGATTTTTATATCTTTGACCTTGAAGGAAACCTTGTGGACAACTTCACAGCAGAATTTCTCTCTGAAGATTATAATAGCGCTGAGTGGGATCTTTCAAATCAATCTGGTAAAAAAGTAGCTTCCGGAATGTATTTTTATTTGATAAAATATTCTGATCTATATAAAAAAGGTAAAATTGCAATAATTCGATAAAGGTAAATGATTATGATTACATATGACTGGCAGCAAAGACTACGACAAGACACTCTAGATTTTCTTGAGCATAAGATACCGGCAAAGGACTATGATTTTGAAATTATTTATAATGCATATCCTGAACGTGTAAATGGAGAAGTACCCCAACCTGTGATCACGTATGTGGCAAAAGAGATGAGAAAAGTTATTCAAAACGACCCTGATACCTATATTGATTTTCTGCTCTTTATCCAAAAGAAAAAAGGCGATAATGGAAAGAAAATCTTCAATTACGTGTTGAGTAAGGTAATGTTGAAACATCCCGGTGAATACGATGAAATCTTCAAAAAAGCGATTACGGACACTCATGATAAAAGTGAAATAAAAAAAATATTTGATAATATTACACTTCCTCTGCTTAAGAAACATCCTGATAAATATATCGATGACATTATCAACACAGTCCGCCAAGAACCCCAAGATTATGCAATTGAATGCGCATTTGCGACACTTTGTAAATACATGAAAGTGAATAAAGCAAAAGCGAAGATGATAAATCAAAAAATCGACTCCTTCTGGAATTCAGAAAATAAGACGATCCGAAGCGGTATTGTGCAGATATTGAAATGTTTATACAAAATTGATAAAAGGATCTACCGCGATACCTACAGATCCTATCAATCGACCTATAATCCAAACTTCATTGAAATTCTTTCAGATTCAATATCTGAGAATTCACAATTAATTCGTGAGATCGTCGAGAGATGGGAAAAAAGCGGAAATATTCGTATTAAGAAAGCTGCATATACAGCAGAAAAAACTTTGAAGAAATTGAAGAAAACATAATGGCACAAGAATATATTTCAAAAGAGGGTCTTGAGAAACTGCGCAAACGCCTGGAACATCTCATTCTTGAAGAACGACCTAATATCATAGGAGAAATTGCTCGCACACGGCAGTTTGGCGACCTCAGTGAAAATGCCGAATATCATGCTGCCAAAGAGAAACAGCGCTTTATCGAAGCTGAGATATCAAAATTTCAAGCAAAATTGGCGTGCCTGAAAGTCATTAATACAGACGATATTGACAAAAACTCTATTCGCTTCGGTGCCACAGTAGAGCTTCTTGATAAAAGAAGAAATAAGATATTAAACTACAAAATTGTTGGTGAAGATGAGACTGGAAAAACAAAGAGCGTGAGAATGATCTCTTTTAAATCTCCAATTGCTCAAGCGCTTCTTGGTAAGAATATTGGCGAAACAGTAAAAGTGAAAGCCCCGGTTGGCATATTAGAATATACAATAAAAAATATTACATATGAGGAGTAAGATGAACTCATACCATATTGCTTGGCTCACCGGAGACGGCGTAGGAAACGACGTTATGGAAGCTGCCAAAATTATCCTTGATACTCTTGAGCTGGATGCAGAATACATCCATGGTGACATTGGTTGGGAATTCTGGAAAACAGAAGGAAATCCCCTTCCTGATAGAACGATTGAACTTCTTAACAATGTCGATTGTGCACTTTTTGGTGCGATCACTTCCAAGCCGAAACAGGAAGCTGAAGCAGAACTCAGCCCCGAACTCCAGGGTAAAGGGCTTGTTTATTCCAGTCCGATCGTCGGTTTGCGACAGAAATTCAACCTTCATACAAATCTCAGACCCTGCAAAGCATTTAAAGGAAATCCCCTCAACTACAGAGATGACATTGATATTGTTGTTTTCCGTGAAAATACAGAAGGGCTCTACTCAGGTGTGGAATTCCATCCGGTCCCGGAAAATGTTTTTGATGCACTCTCAAAGAACCATAAAAAAATGGCAAAATTTTCAGACACACCTCTTGATGATCTTGCGCTTTCGTGTAGAATTTTCACAAGAAAAGCATGCCGTAGAATTGTACGCAATGCATTTGAATATGCGAAGAAGCATGGTTATTCATCAGTTACAGTTGTTGAAAAACCGAATGTCATCAGAGAAACATCCGGCTTAATGGTGCGTGAAGCGCGAAAGATCGCGCAGGAATATCCCGAAATTGAATTGTGGGAAACAAATGTCGATGCGATGGCAATGTGGCTCGTTAAGAATCCTCAAAAGTACGGGGTGCTTGTTTCCAGCAACATGTTTGGGGATATTATTTCCGACTTATGTGCTCAACTTGTCGGCGGGCTTGGTTTTGCTGCCAGTGGAAATATCGGAGATAAACTCGCAGTTTTTGAACCAACTCATGGCAGTGCGCCAAAATATGCCGGACAATATAAAGTAAATCCCATTGCCATGCTTATCACAACAAAACTTATGCTTGACTATTTAGGCGAAACTGAAAAAGCTGACCGTCTTATGGATGCTATTGCAAAAATCATCAAAGAAGGAAAAGTTCGTACTTATGATATGGGCGGCACTTCCTCCACACTTGACATGGCTCGTGCGATCGCAGAAAATTTATAAAAAGGAATCTCATGACGAAATCATCAAAAGGAAAAGAACTGCAGGATAAGCTGTCATACAAAAAGAAGAACTTCTGGAAAATTAGTTCTGAGAAAGAGCGGGAACATGCATTTGTATTTGCCGATGAATATTGTACGTTCATAGATGAAGCCAGAACTGAACGACTATCTGTTGAACTGACTGAGCAAATATTAAAAACGTATAATTTTTTACCCCTCACTTCTGATTCTTCTAAAAAAACTCCCGGTTTTTATAGAATAAACCGCGATAAGAACATCGCAATTTTCCGAGCCGGCAAAAAAGATATTTCAGAGGGATGCAATTTCATCGTTGCTCACATCGATGTGCCCCGCGTTGATCTTAAGCAGGTTCCGCTTTCCGAGGATGGAACGACACAGCTTGGGATCATGTTGACCCATTATTACGGCGGCATAAGAAAATATCAATGGATGGCTATCCCACTTGCACTGTATGGTGTTGTGATAAAAGAAGATGGCACCCGCATCGATATTTCTATTGGCGAAAAAGACGGAGATCCGGTTTTCACTTTTGCCGATCTGCTTCCTCATCTTGCAAAAGACTATAGAGACAAGAAAATGTCAGAAGCTATAGATGCAGACAAACTTCAGCTCCTTTTTGGTTCAATACCTTTCCCTGATGATGAAATAAAAGATAATGTCAAATTGAACTGTTTGAATATTCTTCATGAAAAATATGGTATTACTGAAGAGGATTTTATCAGTGCAGAAATTGAAATCGTACCGGCTTTCTCGAGTAAAGATGTAGGCATCGATGCAAGCATGGTCGGTGCATATGGACAGGATGACAGGGTATGCTCCTACACCGCTCTACGTGCATTGTTGGACAGCAAAGATCCCGCACTTTCCTCGATCGTATTTCTCGCTGATAAAGAAGAGGTAGGCAGCGAAGGAAACACTGGCGCTCGTTCGGATTTCATCCTTGATTTCATTGCTGATATCATTGAATTTCAGGGATATGATAGTTCAAAAATTTTAAGAAAAGTATTAGCTAAAACCAATATCCTTTCCGGTGATGTGACCGCAGCAATAAATCCTTCATTCAAAGAAGTGCATGAGAAACAGAACGCACCCCTCCTCGGCAGTGGGGTATGCCTGACAAAATTTACCGGCTCAAGAGGAAAGAGCGGCTCAAACGATGCTCATCCGGAATTCATTGCAAAACTGCGTAAACTTTTTAATTCGCATCATGTCAACTGGCAGGTAGGAGAACTTGGCAAAGTTGATGTAGGTGGAGGAGGTACGATCGCAAAATTTATGGCTGAATATAATGCAGAAGTTATTGATTGCGGAACACCGATTCTTGCCATGCACTCTCCTTTTGAGATTTCCAGCAAGGGAGATATTTACTCGACATATAAAGCTTATAAAATATTCTTCAACCACTACGGGGGTTAACGGTGAAAAAATTATATGTATTCGGTTTATTACTTTTACTTCTTCTAGCTCATTGTGCACAGCAAAAGCCATATACTGAAATTCAACAACCTATAAGCCAAACTGAGCAGCGGATACAGTATCTGGCTGAAGTGATCAAAATGAATTCTGACGCAATAGACCAGCAGGAGAAGCAATTTTCCGGTGATCTTCAAATGCTCAACAGCAAACTTGATCAGATCATAGTGCTTCAATCGAAAGTATCAAATTTAGAAGTCAAAGTAAACACGATTGAATCCAAAATTGAAACTCAAAACCAGATCCTGGCTCAGCTTAAATCTAATCCTGCTGTCGCAGACAATACTCAAACTACGCCTGCTACTGACTCGAACGAGATCACGCTGGAAAAACTCTATCAAACAGGACGACAATATTATGTAGACAAGGATTTCAGAAAGTCGATCTCCACTTTTTCCGAATTTATCAAGGAATACCCTCAGCATGATCTCATCTCAAATGCACAGTACTGGATCGGTGAGTGTTATTATTCTCTTGATCAGTTTGAAACCGCTATATTCAACTTTGATAAAGTGGTTATTAATTATCCTGATTCTAATAAAGTCGTTGATGCAAAACTTAAAATTGCGCTGTGCCTGATTGGAATGGAGCAATATACCGGCGCTCTTACTCAACTCAGAGAAATCCAAAAACAGTATCCTGATTATGAACGTATGGATATCGTGCGTGAAAGAATTGTTATGCTGGAGAACAGATAATATGAAAAAATATGTATTACCAATCCTGTTTCTGACGATCCTTACTTCATTATTTTTTATGAATCTTCTAATTGCTCAAGCTCCTTCAACCATGAACTGGAATAAAGAAGAAGATGTCACATATGAAAAACCTTTTGAACTTCCGAAAGGTGATTTTGATCCTCATGAAAAAATGGGAGAAGCCGACGTGCTGTATCAAAAAAGAAAATTCAGCAAAGCCAGAGATATATATGAGATCATTACTTATATGAGCAAAGGTGATACGCTTGTCAAACGAGCACAGTACCAGCTTGCAAACTGTTATTTCAATATGAAATTGTACGAAGATGCGATCTTTGAATATGAGCAACTCATGCGCCTATTCCCTTACTCTCAATATAATGAAGACGCAAATTTCAAGATCGGCTCTGCCTGGTTTAAGTTATCTTATCCTCCTGCATATGATCAGCAGGAAACGATCAATGCGCTTCAGCAATTCAATCATTTTATAGCCCAATATCCTGAATCTGAACTTATTGTCGACGTTGAAAACATGAAGACTACTTGCATTAACAAGCTTCTTGAAAAAAAATATCTCAATGCTCATATTTATTATATGATGGGATATTATAATGCATCATTGATGTATCTTAACGAAATATTTGATGAGAATATTCCCGGTGAGATCGAAGAAAATGCTCTTGAACTCGCTGCGAAAATCTATATCAAAAATAAGAACTGGGATAAACTTGCGGACATTGGCGAACAACTCTCTTCCCGGTATCCCGACTCTGCATTCATAGAAAAAATAAACGCCCATACAACAAACTGATCATGAGATTGGGAATACTCGGTGGCACCTTTGATCCAATCCATTGCGGTCACCTCAAGATGGCAGAATATTGCCATGATAAACTTCAACTGAACAAAATATATTTTATTCCGGCAGGTAATCCACCCCACAAAAAACCACAAGCTCCTTTTGACCTAAGAGTTCAGATGCTTCATCTGGCTCTAAATGGACTCCCTTATTTTGAGATCAGCGAACTTGAAAAACAGGAGCACGCTCGCAACTACACCTACACATATTACACACTGGAGAAACTGAAAAAAAAACACCCGACCGATGAGCTCTTCTTTCTTTTGGGAGAAGATAGTGTCGCAGATATTTCAACTTGGTTTAAATATAATGAATTATTGAGTCTCGCTCAATTCGTCATTATAAGCAGACCTGCAGATCCAGAAAATCATTCAAACAATCTCTCCTTGAGCCGGGATCTCTCATACCTCGAAATGCCGAAAATTGACATCTCATCTCAGTGTGTCAGAAATATGTGCTCTCGGGGACAGTCTATACACGGACTTGTTCCTGAGAAAGTTGAAAAATTCATAAAAATAAATAACTTATATACATAAAGAGGTAACATGACAAAAAATGTGTATTATTTCGGTAAAATAAAAACCGATGGAAACAAAACGATGAAGAAAATTCTTGGTGGAAAGGGAGCAAACTTGGCAGAAATGTCTAATCTTGGCATTCCTGTTCCTCCTGGATTCACCCTATCAACAGAAATATGTGATTATTTCAATAAGCATGCTCAGCACTATCCCGAAGATTTGAAGAAGGAGGCCGAAAATAACCTTCATCTGCTTGAGAAGGAAATGGACATGAAGTTTGGAGATGCGCATAAACCGCTTCTCCTTTCGGTTCGTTCCGGTGCTGCGATTTCTATGCCCGGCATGATGGATACTATCCTCAATCTCGGCCTGAACGATGAATCAGTAAAGGATTTTGCGGAAACTACAGGAAATGCAAGATTCCTCTGGGATGCATATCGCAGGCTCATTCAAATGTTTGGAAATGTTGTTAATCAAATAGATTCCGAGCTCTTTGAAGATGTACTTTCTCGTGTCAAGAACATGAGAAAAGTTACCCTTGATATAGATTTAAGTGCCGACGATCTTAAACTTGTTGTTGAGCAATATAAAGAAATTTATAAAGATGAAATAGGTAAGGAGTTCCCTCAGGATCCACATGACCAGCTATGGTCGGCGATCGATTCTGTTTTCAAATCCTGGAGTAATACTCGAGCGAAGAAATACCGTGAATTGAACAATATAACAGGGCTTCTCGGCACAGCAGTGAATGTCCAGACAATGGTCTTCGGTAATATGGGTGAAGATTGTGCTACGGGTGTTGCTTTTACGCGTGACCCTTCTTCAGGAGAGGATAAATTCTTTGGAGAGTTCCTCGTTAATGCTCAGGGCGAGGACGTGGTAGCAGGCACTCGAACCCCCCAGGAAATCACAAAAGAAAACTCAATTCGATGGGCAAAAAATAATAATGTCTCCTCAAAAGAACGAATCGAAAAATATCCTTCTCTTGAAGAATTGATGCCTAAAGTATACAAAGAACTTTTTGCGATACAGAAACAACTCGAGGACCATTATGAAGATATGCAGGATCTGGAATTCACTATTCAGAAAGACACTTTGTTCATTCTTCAAACCAGAACCGGCAAGCGAACAGCAAGTGCGGCAGTGAAAATTGCAGTTGATATGGTAAAAGAGAAAATGATCGATAAGGACACTGCGCTCATGCGTGTCGAGCCGGATCAGCTCAACCAGCTTCTCCACCCAAGCTTTGATGATAAAGAAAAAGAGAAGGCGGAAAAAGAAAACCGTTATCTTGCCAAAGGATTACCTGCATCTCCGGGTGCAGCGGTTGGTAAAGTCGTTTTTTATGCTGAAGAAGCAGTTAAATGGAAAGAAAGAAATGAAAAAACCATACTCGTTCGAACCGAGACCTCCCCGGAAGATATCTCAGGAATGGATGCCTCACAGGGCATTCTTACCGTACGTGGCGGCATGACTTCCCATGCAGCAGTTGTCGCACGTGGAATGGGAAAATGCTGTGTTGCAGGTTGTGGAGACATCAATATTGATCCTAAAGCAAAGAAATTTTATGTTGACGATCACGTAATTAAAGAAGGTGATTTCATTTCTATCGATGGCTCAACCGGTGAAGTATTTGAAGGTAAGATCGGTACGAAATCACCTGAATTTTCTGAAGAATTCGAACAGCTTATGAAATGGGCTGACGAGCGCGCACGATTGCATGTGCATGCAAATGCAGACACTCCGAAAGATTCTGACATCGCCAAAAACTTCGGCGCAATCGGGATCGGTCTTTGCAGGACAGAACACATGTTCTTTGGTGAGAATAGGATCGATTTCGTGCGAGGTATGATACTTGCTGACTCACCGGAAGAAAGAATATATCCGCTTGAAGAACTAAAAAAGAACCAGATCGAAGATTTCAAAGGAATTCTTAAGGTTATGCAAGGATTTCCTGTGACGATACGTTTGCTTGATCCACCTCTTCATGAATTTCTCCCTGATATTAAGGATGAAGAAGAAATTCAAAAATTGAGCAAGAAATTCAAAAAATCAGCTCAGGATATAAAAGCCAGGATCAACCAACTCAAAGAATTCAATCCGATGCTTGGTCATCGGGGCTGCCGTCTTGGTATTACCTTCCCTGACATTTATGATATGCAGATCGAAGCAATAATAGAATCTGCGTGCTCTCTGAAAAAGAAAGGCATCAATGCCAAACCGGAAATAATGATCCCGCTTGTAAGTGATGTGAATGAATACGACTTCATAGAAAAACGTGCCAGGATTATTGCTTCACGAATTATTGATAAAAGTGGCATAGACCTTCAGTACAAAGTTGGCACAATGATCGAAATACCTCGCGCATGCCTTGTCGCTGATGAGATCGCTGAACATGCAGAATTTTTCTCTTTTGGCACAAACGATCTTACGCAGATGGGTTTTGGGTTTTCGAGAGATGATTCAGGTAAATTCCTTAAACAATATAAAGAAATCGGTATCTTTGCTCGCGATCCCTTCCAGGCACTTGATCAAAAAGGTATTGGTGCGCTGATAAAGATCGCGATTGAAAAAGGAAGAAGAACAAATCCTAAATTGGTAATAGGAATCTGCGGAGAGCACGGCGGAGAGCCAAGTTCTGTAGAATTTTGTCACAAAGTTGGTTTAAATTATGTAAGCTGTTCACCTTTCCGTGTTCCAATCGCACGCCTTGCTGCAGCACAAGCTGTAATTAAAAATCCAAAATAATATGAATATTATTCAGTTCTTTAATAGCCGTATAAAACGGATGGGGCTCTTTGATCTCAAATTAGCCCAGATCGCTGCTGCACTTGTGATGTGGATCGTGATCAAGCTGTTTCCTGTGCTTACAAAAGTTGACTATATTTGGCTTGTCATACCAATAGTACTCATCTCGATTCGTTTGTTTTATGTAGTTTTTGCAAAAAAAGAAGTGTAAATTTCGGTCGGGTGATTAGCTCAGCCGGTTAGAGCGCTACGTTCACATCGTAGAGGTCACTGGTTCGAATCCAGTATCACCCACCATTTTTTTCCTAACAACACCTGGAAATATAATTAAAAAAATAAAATGGAGAAAAAATGATGAAAAGAAGTGTAAATCCTCCTAATATATCGGAAGGGAAAAAGAAACTCAATTTAATTAATTTTAACAAAAATGAGTTGAAAAAAATGGGAAACATCGTTCTATTATTTATTAGTTTTTTACTTCTGTTCGGATGTGAAAAATTCATTGATGAAGAGCAGGAAGCAAAGACGTGGAAAATACAGATTCACTTGGATAAACCCGATTTAGTTCTACAATGGGCTGTATTTGATAAGGACCCAGTTCCTGGGTTCAAAGATAGAGTAGTAAGAAGGCGAGTCTATCAACTTAAACGTGAACAAGAAGCAAAAGACTCGGCTGAGCGAAAGATGCTTAGATGGGCAGGGATGAAGCCAAACTGGGATTACGGTTTTAAGAATGTTACAGGCGATCAAGTCTATATTTTAAAATCAGTATCCGACAGTTACTTCGGTTCTAATGCACCAGATGGCAAGAAGTGGATTGTGACAAAGATAGTTTGGATTAACGGGGAACCAGTCTGCTGGTGTTTGCCTATTGAAGTGAAAAAGGGCAAAAAGATTGAAATCACGCTGAACAAAGATAATGTTTTTCCCTTAGCAGAAACTTACGACAAAGCAATGAAACAATAATCTGAAAGAATGTTAATAAAGCTTTTAAATCCTAAATATTATTTTAAGACTTTTAAAAAAATTATTTTATTTATATGCTATCCCCAAAATGTCCTTGATAAAAATTATTCATTTAAGGAAAATCTCGTATATGTTTTTGCTGTTGGGATTATAACTATAGTTTTAGTAATATTATCTGAATTATTGATAAATTATCTTCAGGTTATTCGTTTAATTGAACCTATCGAACCATATAAACCTCTTGGTTTACTAAAAAGATACCCATTCGTTGTTTTCCTTTCTTTTTCGGGAATAATAGCTCCATGTTTAGAAGAATTAGCTTTTAGACTTTCTTTGAAATTTAATCGCCTGAACCTTTCAATTTCTTGTGGAGTTATGGGTTATTATTTAAGTTCACCATATCTTTTTAATAATAAAGATGTGGAAATTGGAATCAATAACATTTACAGATTATTATTGGGATTTACTGTATTTATTGTATTCTACTATTTGGTTTTAAATAATTCAATAGAAAGGAAACTATCAAACTTTTGGGATAGAAACTTTAAATATATATTTTATTTTTCTGTTCTATCATTTGGGATGATACATATTACAAACTATGAATTAAGCTTGAATCACTTACTTTTTATCCCTATCATAACTTTGCCACAAATAATTTTAGGCATTATTTTTGGTTTTATTAGAACAAAATTTGGAATAGGATGGAGTATAGTTTCACATGTTTTTTATAATGGAGTAGGAATATTGCCACTTATTATTGTATACATTAATCGGTATTGGTTAAAATAGAGAACCAGCTAAACCCCGGCTTGGGAACCCCACTTTATAGGCAATACAGTTTATTTCTCAAAATTGGGTTTCTATGAATTTTAGCTTTTTTACTAATTCAAATTCATTATTTTTGATTCGTCTAATTTGATATTCCCAAGTTATCATTTTTCTTGGCGCATTATCCCCTTAAATGTGATATTACCAAAGTATTTTGGGCTTTGTGACAATCGAAGCCCCCTGGAATAATATTTAGACAAGAATCACTTTTGCGTTTATAGATAAAACTTGTAGTCAATCTGTTTTAATATTTAAAGAAAAAATAACTTGATTCATTCTTACACTCATAAAATTTGATGCAAAATTATTGGAGTTCATATTGTCATTTGTTAGCAGTTTAAAAAAGAAACTTTCAAAAACACATAATTCTTTCATCAGGCGGATCGCGGAAATCGTACGCCTGAGCGGCAGAGTGGATGAAGAACTTATTGAAGATATTGAAGATATCCTTATTCAGGCAGATCTGGGTATTTCTATTACAGAAAGAATCATATCTCAACTAACAGAACAAATACGTCTGCACAAACTTTCAAGCTCGGAACAGGTATTTACTGCGCTCGAAAATATCATCATTACTCTCCTACGTGATGAGTATAAAGATGTACAAGCCATTGATTTTAATCCTAAAGAAAAGCCCTACGTCCTGCTCTTTGTCGGAGTGAATGGCGTGGGCAAAACCACTTCTATCGCAAAATTTGCACAGAGATTCAAAAAAAACGGCAAGAAAGTTCTTCTCGTTGCCGGTGACACATTCCGCGCTGCAGCAATCGAACAGCTTGAGATTTGGGCAAAGAGAATTGGCGTGGCAATCATCGGGCAAGAATACGGTTCCGACCCCTCTTCAGTTATTTTTAATGCTATGCAATCTGCAAAAGCTCAATCCTACGATGTTGTACTTATTGATACCGCGGGGAGACTTCATACGAAAATAAACCTCATGCGAGAACTTGCAAAGATCAAACGGACTATTCAGAAACACATTCCAGATGCTCCCCATCAGGTCCTACTTGTCATAGATGCAACAACCGGGCAGAATGGTGTTCAGCAAGCAAAGAAATTTCTTGAATCTATACCGATCGACGGTATTGTACTCACGAAACTTGACGGCACTGCAAAGGGTGGTGTAGCTCTTGGCATCAAAGACAGTCTCCAGATACCGATCAAAGCTATCGGTATTGGCGAGCAGATGGATGATCTGAAGGACTTTGATGCAGAAGAATTCGTGAAAGCAATTTTTGAATAATGAATATTGTAAATTTTAACTTTTTAATTTTCCATTTTAAATTTCCAAAGGACTGATAATGTGTGCAAAAACCTTTAAGGGTGGTATCCATCCACATGACTATAAGCATTTTACCAATCACAAAGCGATTGAAAAATTCCCTGCACCAGAAAAACTTTATATTCCTCTAATCCAGCATATTGGTCGTCCCGCTGTGCCAATCGTAAAAGTCGGAGATGAGGTTAAAAAGGGACAAAAAATCGCTGACGCAAGTGGGTTTGTTTCTATTCCTATGCACAGTCCCGTTTCCGGCAAAGTGATCAAAATCGGACCATACCCGCATCCGACAGGAACAATTCAACAAGTGATAGAAATCGAAAATGATGGCAAGAACGAATGGATATCCGAACTTCAAGATGATGAACAGTATTTTTTATTGAGCAGCGAGAAGATGAAAGAGCGTATCCAGAAAGCTGGTATCTGCGGTATGGGTGGCGCGGGATTCCCCACACATGTAAAGCTCTCTCCTCCTGAGAACCGCCCAATAGACACAGTGATCCTAAATGGTGTTGAGTGCGAACCCTATCTTACATCAGATCATCGCCTGATGCTTGAACATCCCGAAGAAATCATTGCAGGACTGCGTATAATAATGAAGATACTCGATGCAAAGCGCGGATACATCGGTATCGAACTTAATAAAAAGAATGCAATCACGATTTTCAAGCAAATGCTTCGAGATCAAAAAAATATCAATGTGGTTCCGTGTATGCTCCGGTATCCTCAAGGTGCAGAAAAGCAGCTTATCTATGCTATCACTAAACGCAAAGTTCCAGCTGGTGGACTGCCAATGGATGTGGGAATTGTTGTACAAAATGTGGGAACTGCCTTTGCCATATATGAAGCGCTTCGTTATCATAAACCGCTTATTGAGAGAATTACTACGATAAGTGGAGAAATTGTAAATGAGCCGAAAAATATTAAAGTACCAATCGGAACGCCTCTTTCCCAGCTTCTCGAATTCTGTGGTGGAACATCAGAGGAAATATGTAAGATAATTTCCGGTGGTCCGATGATGGGATTTGCTCTTCCTGACCTGGAAGCTCCAGCAACGAAGACGACCTCGGGTTTTGTGTTCATGGGTGACAAAGAGGTCGTTGATACAACTGAAGCTCCATGTATACGCTGCGGAAGATGCGTAGATGCGTGCCCGATGAACCTTTTACCAACATTTATTGCCGATAAAGTCAAGAACGGGCAGTATGAAGAAGCTATGAAATTGGGTGTCCTCGACTGTATCGAATGCGGCTCCTGCGCTTATGTGTGCCCATCTCATATTCAGCTTGTACAGTGGATCAAAATCGGTAAATTAGAAGTAAATAAACTTAAAAGCCAAGATAAATAGTTTTTGGAGGTTTTACACGTGAGTTTAGTGAATGTTTCTTGTTCTCCGCACCTGCATGAACGGGTAAGTGTTCGTCGGGTAATGTGGACTGTTGTGATCGCTCTACTGCCGGCGCTTATTGCCGCATACCTTTTCTTTGGATGGCGATCTATCTGGATAACCATTCTCGGTGTGGTTTCTGCTGTTGTAACTGAAGCTCTTGTACAATTTTTAACAAAAAGACCTGTGACGATCTCTGACGGCAGTGCAGTTGTCACAGGAATGCTTTTAGCTTTTAATCTACCTCCTCTTACTCCATGGTGGATACCAGTGGTGGGTTCTGTTTTTGCAATAACTATCGGGAAGCAGATATTTGGTGGTTTTGGATATAATCCTGTGAATCCTGCACTTCTCGGTCGTGCCTTCCTTATGGCATCTTGGCCTGTCCAGATGACAACCGGCTGGGCCACCAAGCTCGCAAATGCAGGCATTGCAACTGTTTCCGGCCTTAAGCAGACTTTGATAACTGGCGGAGATGCCCAACTCCAAAATTTGATCACTTCTGCTACTCCACTAAATCTCGCTCAACAGATTCGTGGTGATATCATTGCCGGAACTGCGGGTGATTCTGCCAGGACTATTTTTCACCAGCTTTCATCCCTGGATTATATCAAAGAACTGTTTTGGGGGAATATCGGCGGGTGTATTGGTGAAGTCTCGGCGGCTGCACTAATTCTCGGAGCTGCTATTCTTGTGTACAAGCATTACATCGAATGGCGGATTCCCATCGGCTATATAGGAACTGTTGCATTCCTGAGCTGGATGGTTGGCGGAATCGATGGGCTCTTTTCCGGTCCAATCTTATTCCACATTTTCTCAGGTGGTCTCATTCTCGGAGCTTTCTTTATGGCCACAGATATGGTCACGTCTCCAGTAACGAAAACAGGGCGGCTCATCTTCGGCATTGGCTGCGGTGTGCTCACTGTAGTTATCCGCACATGGGGTGGTTATCCTGAAGGTGTTTCATATTCTATTCTTATTATGAATATTGCCGTTCCGCTAATAGATAAAATAACTCTGCAGAAAACGTTTGGCTACAGAAAGAAATCCAAAAAGTAAGTATATATTTTTAAGGATAATATGAAAGATTTTATTCGTCCAACTTTGGTTTTACTGCTGATCTGTGTGATCGCAGGTGCAATCCTTTCGTTGATCTACAAGCAGACTGCACCTCTCATTGCAGAAAATAAACTAAAAGCCGTAGAAGCCGCACGCAGACTTGTCCTCCCTAATGCCGAATTCTTCAAACCGGTTTCAGACAGCAGTACAGTATTATTTTATGAAGGTTATTCGCCCGACAGCACGCTCGTGGGATATGTATTTTCTTGTGCCCAATACGGCTATAGCAGCGATGTGAAAACGATCGTCGGGCTTACTCCGGAACTTATGATAAGCGCTATCACTGTAGTCTCTCAATCAGAAACTCCCGGTCTTGGTGCAAACTGCACAAAGCAAGATTTTACTGCTCAATTCACTGGTAAAAATCCTGGAGATATCTATGTTGATAAAGACGGTGGAGATATTCAATCCCTTACAGGTGCGACCATCACTACTCGAGCAGTTACCAATGCAATCCGTGAAACTTTTCAAAAGCTTCGTGATAGATTATAAACGAGGAGAATAATGAAAGCAATTCAAGAATTTACAAAAGGCATCATAAAAGAAAATCCTGTTTTCGTTATGGCACTAGGTCTATGCCCCACACTTGCTGTCAGCACTTCAGTTCAGAACGCGATCGGAATGGGTGCTGCGGCAACATTTGTTCTCGTGTTTTCGAATATTTTTATTTCTCTTATAAAAAATTTAATTCCGAGTCAAGTTCGTATCCCATGTTTTATTCTGGTGATCGCATCATTCGTAACAATTGTTGATATGGCTATGGAAGCATACGTACCGCCTCTTCATAAAAGTCTCGGAATTTTTATTCCCCTCATTGTGGTGAACTGTATCATTCTTGGGAGAGCTGAAGCATTTGCAAGTAAAAATGGCGTGTTCAAATCCATGCTGGACGGACTTGGAATGGGATTTGGTTTTATGCTTGCAATCATGGTTATCGCTCTTATCAGAGAATTTCTCGGTGTCGGCACAATTTTAGATATTCGTATTCTTCCCGCTTCCTACAAACCGATGATCGCTGCAATTCTTCCTCCAGGCGCATTCGTCACGATCGGTCTTTTAATGGGTTTATTAAATATTTTGCAAAATAAGAAGAAATCGAAAGCTTAGATGAGCAAGGAGCATTAATGGATTTCTCAACACTTTTTGTTATAATAATCGGTTCAATATTTGTGAACAACTTTGTGATCCATCGTTTCCTAGGTTTATGTCCTTATATTGGTGTTTCAAAAAAGATGGACTCGGCGATCGGAATGGGTATGGCAGTTATCTTTGTGATGACTATGGCTTCTACGATCACATGGCTTATCTACACATTCTTTCTTAATAAAGCAACAAGTATTTTTGGTATTGATCTGACCTTCCTTCGCACCATCGCATTCATTCTCAGCATTGCTGTGCTTGTGCAATTTGTTGAGATGGTCATAAAAAAAGCTGCACCTGAACTCTATAAAGCGCTCGGTATTTATCTACCTCTTATCACTACGAACTGCGCAGTGCTTGGTGTTTCGCTTCTCAATATAAATGAAAACTATAACTTTATCGAGTCCATTGTAAATGGCGCTGCTGCAGGAGTTGGTTTCACTCTTGTTCTTGTGCTCATGGCAGGAATTCGTGAACGTCTTGAATACAGTAAAGTTCCCAAATCGATGAAGGGTATGCCAATTTCGTTTATTGTTGCGGGCTGTATGGCGCTTGCATTTCTCGGATTTTCCGGGATGAAATTTTAATAAGGAGCACACATGTTATTGGTTTCCATAATTGTTTTAAGCGTTCTCGGTATGATATTCGGAATAGCGCTCTCTTTAGCATCGAAAGTATTTCATGTTGAAATTGACCCGAAAATTGAACAGATCGAAGAAGCATTGCCCGGTGTAAACTGCGGAGCTTGCGGTTATCCGGGTTGTTCGGGATATGCAAAAGCAATTGTCATGTCCGGTGCTGAGCCAACTTTATGTGCGCCTGGCGGAGATGTTGTCGCAGCAGAGATCGCAAAGATCATGGGAACAAAGGCAAGCAAAAAAGAAAGAAATATCGCAGTTATCCACTGCCAAAGCGGTGGAATTAATAACACAAATATTAAATTCGAAAATAAAGGTATTGCCACTTGCAAAGCAGCAGTCCTGCTTTCTAATGGGCAAAATGCTTGTACTTTTGGCTGCCTGGGGTATAATGACTGTTATAATGCATGTCTTTTCGATGCGATCTCAATCGATGAGAATAATATGCGCATTATAGACGGAGATAAATGCACAGGTTGCGGCAAATGCGTGGAAGCATGCCCGAGAGATCTTATTGAGCTTGTGCCTGTCAGCAAAAAAGTTCATATCCTGTGTATGTCTCACGATAAAGGTAAGGATGCAAAAGCAAATTGTGGAAACAATACTGCGTGCATCGGTTGTGGACTCTGTGTGAAAAAATGCCCGGTTGATGCGATCACACTTGAAAACAATCTCGCAACCATCAATTATGATAAATGCGTTTCCTGTGGTTTGTGCGCAACAGTGTGTCCTACAAAAGCAATCGAAGATAGAATTAAAATTCGTCCCCAACCAATCATCATTGAAGAAAAATGTATTGGGTGCACGATTTGTGCAAAAAAATGCCCTGTTAATGCAATCGATGGAAAAGTAAAAGAGGTTCATAAAATTGACGAGGAAAAGTGTATTCAGTGCGGCATTTGCATTGATGTCTGTCCTAAAAAAGCGATAGAAGTAAAGTCCTGACGAACATTCTCTCGTTACGAGTTGAACTTGGTGACGATTTTTTTACTTATCATCCCTTTCGCTAATCAAAACCAGCCCGCTACTCCGAACCCCTTTTCTTATTTTTCTCCCTCCACGCTCAACGCTTTACACTCTACGTCTATGCTCTACTTATCACCCTCTGTCTTCTTTTCATACTTATTAGTAGCAGATTCCGGCATAAAGCGTACTTTCTCAAACGGCTGTACCAGCGAGGTCGCAATATTAAGAAGATGTGCCGCAATTCTTTTCAGATATCGAATATACAATGCTGCCACCACAGCATTCTGAACGCTCAAACCAATATCTTCTGTCATAAGTTGATGTAGGATTATCTCGCATCTTCCGGTTAATTTTTTATTGATAACAGACTCGGCAACATCCTTATCATACTCTTCAAAAGCCGTGCTCACTACATCAAAAAGGCGCTCTATCTCCAGCTCAATATTGGTCAGTTCATCTTCAAGAATTCCTGCATCCAGCTTCATATTTGCTGCACGTGCAAGTTCAAGGATGTTTGTAGTATAATCACCCACTCGCTCAATGTCTATTACTATACCGATAAGAATGATCGCCTCGGTTGAGTCCATAGCACCCGTGGCAGATAGATGTATTAAAACTTTCTTTCGTACAGCGCGTTCCGTTTTATCGACCTTTCTTTCCTCATAATAAATATCAACATCGGGATGAGGGATCTCCCTTCCCCGCAGTTGAGCGCTAGCATTATCAAACATATTATTTGCCCGATTAAGCATAACACAGGCGTCCTTGTGTGCCTCTTTATAGAGATTACTTTTTTTGAATAATTTAATTAATTCTTTTAACATATGTACCTCGTATTTAAGAATTTACTCATCTTTTTGTTATAAGAAGAATAAATATTGGTATAACAAAAAATATCATAATGATAAATAAAATTGGATATATCTTGCTTTTAGTTGTCAAATTTGATACCCATAAAGCGATTTTTATCGGGATCATTCTTATCGGTTTCAAGGGCAGTATCAGTATCATTCCAAGTACGTTAAAGGTGAAATGAGAAAGCGCTACCACAAGCGCTGCCGGCGAGCCCGTCGCCATAGCTGCCAATAGGGTAGTTACTGTTGTTCCAATATTTGCGCCTACTGTATAGGGAAAAATCTGATAGATATTTACAATACCTGCACCTGCCAGGGGTACCATAATGGAGGTCGTGATCGAGCTGCTTTGGACGATGGCGGTGAGAACCAAACCGAGAAGCAATGCAAGCACACCATTGCGGAAAATGTAATCGGAAAAGAAATTTTCAACCTTGCCGATAACCAGTTGTCGGATGACTTTGACCATATATTTTAATGCAATAAATAGAAATATCATAGCTATAACAAGGATCAATATCTGTGCGACAGGTTGAGAAAATAATTTCTGCAAGAATCCCGGTGATGCATCAGGATATTTTGGATCATATAGAAATCCTACAATGGGTTTTGTGATCATTCCGATTGGACTCTTGAACTCTGCACCCCCAATATTTGCGTGCAGAATGAAGGAACCAAGCTTAAGAGATATTTTTTCTATGAACCCGAAATATATTTCCAAAGGCAAAAGAATAGCAACCACAATAATATTGAATATATCGTGTACTATCGCACAGCCATAAGCCCTCTTAAATTCATCTGTTCTTGAAATATGTCCCAGTGATACGATAGTATTTGTGATAGTGGTGCCAATATTCGCCCCCATAATGATCGGGATGGCAATTCGTATAGAATCAGCGCCAAGAATATTACTGGCAACTAAACCCACGACAATTGACGTTGTAGTAGATGAACTCTGTACAATGCTTGTGGTAAGAATTCCAATAAGCAATCCCATTATAGGATTGCTTACGCTTGCAATAAGGTTTTCAGAAAGACCGCTAAAGCTCTTAAAGCCTGCTCCCATCATCACGATACTGAGGAAAAAGAAATAGATCAGTATGATCAGCAGAAGGATTTTAAAAATTTTATTCAGATTTGTAGTATTCTGGTCCGGCATTTATATTCCTATTAACAAATTCTTGGTGTTTGTTCGCGTGAAAGTAGCGGTAATATTCTCTTTGCTCCAATAAAGGTTTTCAAAAACAATTTTGGTGTATCTGATCTTTCAGTAACCCGTCCTATAACCTGTGCGTTGCTCCCTAGAGGTTCGTTATGTAAAATTTTCAGCACTTCATTAGTTTCATCCTGGGGACAAATTATGACAGCCCTTCCCTCGCATGCCATATAAAGCGGATCAATACCGAGTGCATCGCACACTCCGGACACACTTTCTTTTATAGGCAACCTCTCTTCCTCAAGAATAATATTCACTTTTGAAGAAGCGACGATCTCATTAAGAATCGATGCCAGCCCCCCGCGGGTGGGATCTCTTAGGGCATGAATTATCGCTTCCTGTTCCAGAAGAGCTTTTATAAGAGGGGCAACATTTGCACAATCTGATTTTAAAGATGATTCGAACCCATTCCTGTAAGCCATTATTGAGGCACCGTGATCTCCAATATCACCTGTGATAATAACATCATCCTGCGGTTTTGCATTCTTCGATGATATTGATTCATTTGTTGCTAAAACTCCATATCCTGCTGTATTGATAAATATTTTATCTATCTTGCCCCTGCTCACAATTTTAGTGTCTCCCGCAATGATAGAGATATTCCCCTTTTTTGTCTCGTCTTTTATCGAGATCAGTATCTTATTTAGATCATCAAAGCTGAATCCCTCTTCGATCATTAATGATAAAGTAATTAATTTAGGTATCGCACCAACCATTGCGAGGTCATTTGTGGTTCCGCAAATAGCTAATTTCCCGATATTACCACCCGGGAAAAATATGGGATCAACCGTGTAGCTATCTGTAGTAATAGCTGCCTTGCCTTCGACTGCTTGAAAGACGCCGCTATCTTCCCCATGGTTTATGACAACCTCATTGAGCGTATTGTAGATAAGTTCTAATAATTCTTGGCTCTGTTTGCCACCGCTTCCATGGGAGAGAAAAATCGTATTTTTATCCATCATTCTCCATACTTATAATATGCAGCACATGCACCTTCGAAGGAAACCATGCAGGGTCCGATCGGGTTCTCTGGAGTGCATTTTTTTCTAAACAAGGTGCAATCAAGAGGTGATTTCTTTCCTGCTATGATATCTCCGCAGATGCAGGCAGATTGTACAACTTCATCTTTTACTTCGATCTGAAATTTTTTCTCGGCATCAAATTGTTTGAATTCCTCAATCACGCATAATCCGCTATTCGGAATTGAGCCAAAACCTCGCCATGACACATCACATTCCTGAAATACTACTGAAATCAATTCCTGTGCTGCTCTGTTACCCTCTGGTTTAACCATTCTTGTATATCGATTATCAACAAATGGATTCTTGTTTTTGATCTGGGATACTAAGGATTCAACGCCTAATCCAAGATCTACCGGTTCGAACCCGGCTACGGTACAGGGGATATTATATTCCTTTGGAATAAACTCGTATGGCTCGGCACCAATTATCACACTTACATGCCCGGGCATAATAAATCCATCTATTTCACCTTGCAGTTGTGAAAGAAGGTATTTTAACACATTCGGCATCGTTTTTACCAGACAAAGAATGCTGATATTGTTGATTTGTTGAGCATACGCATCCAGTACTAAGCTTGCAATAGAGGGTATCGTAGTTTCAAACCCGACTGCAATGAAAATCACTTCTTTAGATGTAATTTTTGCGATCTTAAGTGCGTCCAACGGACTGTACACGACACTGACCAACGCGCCTTTTGCAACTTCTTTTTCTAAACTTGAATGTGTTCCGGGAACCTTGATCAGATCCCCGAATGTGACAATATGATGACCCTGTTGTGCTAAAAATATTATTTTATCAATATCTTTTGTTGAAGTAACGCATACAGGACAACCAGGTCCTGATAGAAATTTAATTGAGTCCTTGAAAAAATGCCTGAAGCCAAATTTGAGTATTGATACAGTATGAGTACCACACACTTCCATAAATTTCAACGGAAGTGCTTTCCCATCCAATGCTACGACCTCATTCTTGATTTTTTTTAGAAGAGGTTTTAGTTCGGGATTGTTTCGGAACTTATCGCTCATAACTCACTCTTCGGCTTCACACAACTCGGTAAGTAGTTCAAGGGTTTCTTTTGCATCCTCTTGGTTTACCCTTTGAATAGCAAAGCCCGCATGAACAAGCACATATTCATCGATTTCAACATCTTCTATAATGCGGATGTCTATCTCCTTTTTCATGCCGAAGACATCTGCAATGGCTTTGTTGCCGTCTTTTGAAATTATTCTATACGGTACTGCTAAGCACATTATTACCTGCTTTTCAATAGATATGAATAAACCTGACCGAGCGCAATTCCTGCATCATTAGGAGGCACTTTTGTGTTCCAAAATAACTTAAGCTCACTGCCGGCAAATACTCTTTTTATCATATTAACAAGCACGACATTCTGAAACACACCACCGGAAAGCGCTACTGCATCTATGCCGGATTCATTCTTCATTTTTTTACATAAATCGAAAACCATCTTTGCAATTGTAAAGTGAAATTTTGATGAAATATATTTTTTCGACTTCTGCTCTTGAATATCGTTCACAATACCCTTAATTATCAAATCAACTTCAATAAGTGACCTTTGTTTATCAAAAACAAAATGATAATATTCTGAAAAGTTCTCATCTGCCAGTGCTTCCAACTTCATGGGAGCTTCGCCTTCATAAGAATTGAAATGGCACACATCTATAAGACTTGCAACAGCATCAAAGAATCTCCCCATGCTCGAAGTTTGAAGTCTGACCGAATCGTTGAGGAGTTGAAGAATGATCATATCTTTCTGCGGGAATTTTTTTTCCGTAATAATACTATCAACTATCTCAGGATAATATTTATATAAATATATCAATGCCATTCTCCAGGGCTCTTTCGCAGCGCGCTCCCCAGAAATCATAGGCACATAATTCAAATGAGCAAATCTCTCAGACTCTGTGTTGTTAATAATAAAAAATTCGCCACCCCAAATATTTCCATCATCTCCATAGCCGGTCCCGTCAAATGAAACCCCTAACACATTTTCAAGATCATTTTCCGCCATTACACTATAGATATGAGCTTTATGATGCTGAATAAAGTGAATGGGTAATTCGTTATTTTCTGCAAATTCTTGAGCAAGCCGGGTCGAGAAATAATTTGGATGAGAATCCGTCATGACAATCTGCGGTTTCATCTCGAATATCGATTGAAAGTACTCAAGGGATTCCTTGTAAAATTTAGTATTTGATGCAAACGCAAGGTCGCCGAGATATTGACTGCCAATAAATATATTCTCCTTTGTAAGTCCAAATGAACCCTTCATGTCTGCACCCGAAGCGAATATCTGCGGTTTTCCGATTCCTCTTGCAATATTAATTGGTTTGGGTACAAATCCTCGAGCCTTCCGTATTAGAATTTTTTGATCACCCGCAAAAGTAACAATTGAGTCATCGATACGATTATATATTTCTCTGTTGTAGGAAAGATAATATTGGGTGATATTTGCAAGATTTTGATATGCAGAATCGTCATTATTTTCAAGGGCTTCTTCGGATATATTCCCACTTGTAAATACAAGCAAACTGAAATGTTTGAAAAGCAGGTAATGTAATGGGGTATAGGGAAGCATAAAACCGAGATCTTTAACACCCTGAGCTACATGCTCCAGAATTTCATTTTCCTTAGTAAGCAGCACTATCGGCTTTTGCTGACCTTCCAGCATATTCTTTTCATCCTTATTTACCGCACAATATTCTTCTATAGTTTCTATATCCTTTGCCATGAGCGCAAAAGGTTTTTGCGGTCTGTACTTCAAAATTCCGAGTTTTTCCACAACATCTTTATTCATAGCATTGCACACAAGATGGTAGCCCCCAATCCCTTTGATCGCAACGATCTCTCCCATCTGAAGAAGCGATATGGTTTTATCAAACGCCTTTTCTCTCCTCGCAGTGACAACGGGGCTTTCGTCTGCAATTTCTATAAAACGTAATTCCGGACCGCATTTAGGACAGGCATTCGGTTGCGCATGATATCTTCTATCTGCAATTGTTGTATATTCCCGATTGCAGTCATCACACATAATAAACTTCCCCATTGTTGTGTTTTTTCTGTCATAAGGAATTGACTGAATTATTGAAAATCTAGGCCCGCAATTCGTACAATTTGTAAAAGGGTAAGAAAAATGTCTATCATTTTTATCAATTATCTCTTGAGCACATTTCTCGCATGTAGCAATATCAGGCGGGATTAGCGCCGATATCTCCCCCTTCTTCTTGCTTGGTGCAATTTCAAATGTTTCGAAGTCGGACACATCATCTTCAAGATACTTCATTGAATGAGTTAGAATTGTTGAGACTGCTGGGGCGTTATTGAGAATATCCTTCAAAAATTTATCAATAGATTTCTTCGGTGCCTGGGCAATTATTTTTACACCGAATTCTCTATTCTCAACGTAACCCTTGATGCCATGCTCCAGGGCAGTTCTCTTTACAAAAGGACGAAATCCAACCCCTTGCACTATTCCTGTAAGTAGTATCTCAGCGTGTTGCATCTTGTATCATAGTTATAAGAGAATCAGCGCTCTCTTTAAGTTCAGATGAAATTTCAGATGCAAAATCTGCACTCTTTATATTTATACCGATCACTTCAACTTTCACATCTGAAAACTTGTTAATATATGAAATAATTACACTAATCGAGCTCGTATGGGTTGAGGTTGCAAAGGTACTTATTTCTTTATGTTGCAAAATTTTAATCTCTCCTATAATTGATGAAAATCGGCATGCGTCAAAGAATATTATTACATCCAAATCTCGTGAAGTGAGTATGCTAAAATAATTTTCGGGAGTTGTTTCTGCGATCAGGTACGTAATTTTTTTTTTTATATTTTGATTGCAGTTGTTCAACAATATATAATCCAATGGCGTCATCACCGCGCTGATAATTTCCCAGCCCTACAAATAGGGTTCGTTTATCTTTTATAGATGTAAATAATTTCTTTAACTCGTCAGAATGCATCTTCGACAACAACCTGGTGTCTACAACGTGGACACATCAATTTATAATAATCTTCTCTACGGAGCTTGTCATTCTTGATCTTAGAGTCCGGCAGGTCCTGGTATCGAAGTTGAATGAAGGCGAGAAGATTAGGATTACCATAAGCTTTGGGTCCTAATTTTTCTACCAGCCAATTCATGTGATCTTCCGTAGCGATCGTTGTTCCACAAACCGGACAGACAATGAGTTTCTTTTCGATCCTCATGAAGTCTGCTTCTTTGTCCGGGCTGAAAGTAGCGGTAATGTATTCATTAGAAAGCTGTATGCCCTTTTGAGTTATACAGTGTTCTTCGCATTGTCCACAATAAATGCAACTAGTATAATTTACCTGTAATATGCGCTTGCCTTCCTCAGGAATATCAGTAAGATCGATTGCGCTGGCAGGACAGACCTGAGCACAGGCACCACAGCCAATGCATTCTTCTTCATTAAATATTGGTTTCCCCTTGAACTGTTTGACCGGCTCATAGGGCTTCTTTGTAAAGGGATATTTACTCGTTACTGGTTTTGAAAAAAGTGATACAATTGCTTCACCTAATTCTCGAAGTTTTGGAATAATCATTTCTGTTCCTCACTCTTTTCTTTGTCTTGGCGATACAGATCAATGATTGTCTTGTCAGTCAATTTGATTCCTGCTTTGTGTGCTGCTCTTGCAACCGCATGTGCAGAAACAGGAGAGGTTAAAAGTATGAATACTGCGCAGAGAATTGCCTTGAAACCCATTGCAGTAAAACCGGAGTAAACAAACACGCCGAACAGGATTCCCGCAGAGCCAAAAGTCACACTTTTTGTGGCAGCCTGGAGACGATTATATACATCAGGAAGGCGCACAAGTCCGAGCACACCAAAAAGGTCAAAAATAACGCCAATGCAAATGATAACATATCCGATAATTTGATTAATTGCTAGATCAGGCATCAAGCGACCTCCCTTCCAAGAATTTGGCAAGCGCCAAAGCTCCAATGAAACTTTGAAGACCCCAGGCAATACCAATATCTATGAAATATGAGCGTTGCAATGCAATCGCAAGGATTGCACATATTCCTATGATCAAAATACCAAGAATATCAATAGCTACAATACGATCTGCAACTGAAGGTCCTTTCACTACTCGTATAAGTATGAAAAGCGAGCAGAAAAGGAGCACATTGATCAACTTATAGTTGAAGGGAATTTCAGTAAATACAACAAAATTTATCACAAAGAATGCTGCAATGAAAAGTAAACCTATAAACCATCTAAAAACTCTCATTCAAAGATCTCCTCGAGTAGTTTTTCAAAGCGACCACCCACATATTCTGTGGTTTGATCTATATCGGTAAATTTCACATAGATCCAGTGTACATATAATACCTGATTATCAACATCAATATCTACCGTTAGTGTTCCGGGAGTTAAGGTTATTGAATTTGCAAGCATGGTAAGTGCAGAATCTCTTTTAAGTTTTGTTCTCACTTTAATGATACCGGGTTTGATTGGAAGAAGAGGATGAATGACAATATATGCAACATGTAAATTAGCTTTCATCAGTTCCCAGATGAATTTAATAAAATATTCAATTGTGTACCATACTCGTTTAAGACGAAATTTTCTTTCTGTTACGATCAGCATCTCGCCTGCAAAGATCGTAGTTATCAGCGCTATGATGATGCCTGCGATTAAGGAGGAAATACTGAAAACCATGGTTATGAATATCCACACTAATAAGGATAGAAAAAAAACAACGATCCTGCTTTTTGTTTCCGTCTTCATTTAACACTCCCTTTATCAAAATAGGGCTCGACTTTGTCGATATATGAAGTTCTTCCCATAACGGTATTCACTATGGGATTTAGATAATTTTTTCGAATCGAAGGAATCATAATGGCGGAACTGATAAGGCAAAGTGCCGCTAAAATGATCATCGCGGTTTTCATGGCAAAGGGAACTTTCTCAAGCACTTTTGCAGATCCCTTTTTGCCAAAGAATGCATGCTTTTGAACTTTCAGGAAGTAGGCGAGAGTAACAATACTCACCAGTGCTGCAATAATACCTACAACTATCTGCCCTGCTGAAATACAAGCAATGATAATGATGAGCTTGCTGAAGAAACCGTTAAAAGGTGGAATTCCTGCAATTGATAAAGTACCCACCATTGTTGTTGCGGAAGTTACCTTCATTTCTTTCGAAAGCCCACCCAACTGCCGCAGATCCCGCGTATCGGTTGCATATTCGATAGCTCCGCTGTTCAGGAAAAGAAGGGATTTGAAGATCGAATGATAGAAAAGATGAAGAATACCACCAAGAATGCCGAGAGGTGTACCAAGCGCAAAACCAATCACTACATATCCTATCTGACTGATACTGCTAAATCCCAGCAACCGTTTAAAATCCCATTGCACGACAGAAAGAAATCCCCCAATCACAATCGAGAGTGTTCCAAGCAGCATAAGTATCTGCAATACAACTGTGGGAGCTCCGAATACATTGAAGAAAATCCTTACTAAAGCATATACGCCAAGCGTTTTGATAAGTACACCGGAAAGCATTGCTGAGATCGGTGCGGGAGCTGATGGATGCGCATCTGGAAGCCATGCATGGAAAGGAACGAGTGCTGTTTTCAATCCAAAACCTGCAATAAATAAACCATAAACAAGAAAAATCATTTTGGGGGTTCCTGCACTTCTCAGATGAAGACCTACATCTGCCATTGTAAGTGTGGAAGTATAACTGTAAAGAATTCCAATACCGAACAATATCATTGTGGAAGTGATCGCACCCATCAAGGCATATTTGAATGCTGCCTCCAGTTCTTCGGATTCCGTACCAAAGGCAACAAGAGCATAGGCAGAAATGAGTGATATCTCCATGAAAACATACAAGTTGAAGAAGTCGCCTGTAAGTATCACTCCATTCATTCCGGTCACCATCAGCATAAAGAGTGCGAAGAAATTCCATTTACCTGTGAAATGATTTATGTACTGCATCGCATAGAATGCAGAGAGAAAGGAAACAAGGTTCACCACTATCAGCATAAATGAAGAAAGATTATCCAAGATCAAACTGATCGTATAGGGCATTCTCCATCCACTAGTATTGTTTAGGATCATACCTCCGTGGGCAGGGAGCTTAAAGAACGCAATGAACGAAACGATCAAAATCCACGCACAGGCAGCAAGGGCAATAACAGCAGCGATATTTTCTTTTTTACGGGCAATGAGAACAATGAGAAATGCGGCGAGTAAGGGGACGAAAATAAACTGTGATAATATCATCCTTGTAGTCTCCTGATCTTCGTAATATCAAAGGTGTCATATTTTTGATAGATCCTGATCGCAAGTGCAGCCATGAGTGCCGTGATTCCAAGTTCGATAACGATGGATGTAAGCACCATTGCCTGAGGAATAGGATCAACCATTGTCACATTGAATCCTTTTTTAAGTATCGGTGCAAGAGCTCCAGTACGATATGCAAGCAGCACGAGGAATAGATTTACGGAATAACCCATGATACCAATTCCAAGTATTATCTTAATCAGATCTCTTTTGGTGATCGTACCATACACACCGACCAAAAAGAGGAAAAAGCACATTATATATAATATCATATTTTATCCTTCCTGCGTTTTAAAACTGGCTAAATAGTAGAACACGAGATACAATCCCATGCCGACCTTCACACAAATAAAGATATTCAGCATAGGGATGTAGCCGGCACTGATAAGTGTATATAGTTCGCCGATTCCCATAAAATTTGCGAGGAAATGTCCTGTCACATATAAGCCGATAATACCTGTGAGCACGATGAGGATCCCTGCAAGAGCTTCCAAATTGTGCATTGCAAACTTATCTACTCGGGCTAACACAAAATTCTTACCATATGCAAGAGTCAAGTGAACATAAGAAAGTGCAATGATCACACCGCCCGCAAAACCACCACCTGGGGAAAGATGACCATGAATAACAATATAAAGACCATATAGGAAAATCAGCCACACAGTAAAACGGGTAATTGTTTTGACAATTACGGACATACCTTCATTGGGAAAATTATTCTGCATGTCTTTTTTTCCTCCCTGTTTTACGTAATACAGTGAGTGCACCTAAAATTGCGGTAAAGAGTACTGTAACCTCACCTAATGTGTCATATATTCTATAGTTTAGAATAACGGAGGTGACGATATTTTGAGAACCGGTTTCCACTCCTGCTTGTGTAAGATAACGCTCTGCAACGCGTACGATCGGTTTGCCGAATGAGGGCAGATCCTTGAATGCAAAGATGCTCAGCACAAAAATGCTTGCAAGTATAACAATTGCAATAATTGTTTCCGGCACATCTCTACGAAGCGCACGAACTTCGATAGAACGTTTTGCAAATGCACGGATCAATATGATCATGCAGAGAATTTCAAACACGAACTGAACAAGAGCAAGGTCCGGAGCTCCTAAGAAGAGGAACGCTAAGGACAAACCCAATCCAACCACCCCAATGGTAATGATCGAAGAAAGTATATTCTTTATCTCCAGACATGCAATCGAACCGACTATCATGAATCCTAAAATAAAGTACAACCAAACATCAACTGGCACTTAAGCCTCCTTAAAACTAAATTGCACTTAACAAAATTATGGTGACAACAACTAAACCCGCAAGCGTCCAAATCGCATAAGTGTGTAATAAACCCGAATGCAGCTTATGGAACACGCCACCAAGCCATAGGGAAAACATCGTTCCCCATTTATATATATCAAAATATTTCTTATTTGCCCACTCGAAGATCTTATCGAATGGTTTCATCGAAGAGACTTCATTGTAGAACTCTACACCTGTAGCCCTGTGCTCGTCGGTTGTAGGATAGGTGCCGACATATTCATCATCGAATCTGATCTTCTTAAATACAATATAGATGATAAGACCGAGCAGTATGGATGCTGCAAAGAAGTAAAGTATAATCTTTGAACTGTAAAATCCAAGAAGCAATGTTTTAATAGTACCCGCGCCAATTATTGGCAGCAAGAATAATTTTACAGGAATTGCAAAAACAAACACACCGAAGATCAGACAAAGAGCTCCTAGTAAAAGATTTGCAAACCAGTTATTGAAGCTGATCTCCTTCACGCCTTCATATTTTTTCGGCAATTTGCCAAGGAAGGTAGAGTGGAGAAATTTAATAAAACTTGCAAGTGTTAATGCACTTCCGAATATGGCAAGAACAAAGCACACATTCATCACGATCTGCCATATTTTGCCCTGTTGAGAAGCTGTAATAAGAACTCCCTGGTAAACCATCCATTTTGAAAAGAATCCGTTAAATGGCGGAACGCCAGAAATTGATAGTGCCCCAATCAGTGCGGCGACAAAAGTGAGTGGCATTTTCTTTGCAAGCCCCCCTAATTTATCGAGTTCGGGAGTGCCGGTTCTCTTTTCAACTGAGCCGAATGATAGAAATAAGCTTGATTTATATATTGCATGGTTTACCATGTGAAACAAACCACCAATTATGCCGATCGGATTGCCTGTTCCAAGACCGAGTACCATGTAACCGACCTGGCTCACTGCGTGATATCCAAGAAGTTTCCGTCCGTTATGTTGAACTAAAGCCATCATAACGGCAATGATAATGGTCAACGCACCAAGTATCATAACAATTGCCCTTATCACAAATGGATAAACGAATAAAGAATTCATTATACGTGCAAGAAGATATATACCTAAAAGTTTGTCTAAAGCAGCAGGAAGAAGTGCGACACTTTCGATAGGTGCATCCTTGGCAAAATCGGGCACCCATGTATGCATAGGAAATGCCCCTGCCTTTGCAAATGAGGCAAGTAATAAACAGAAAAATGCAATATAAGTTAAAACATTTGATAATGCAATTTTCGTTAAGTATAAATTGCTATTCTGCGTCATAACATACATGACAGCCAAACCAAAAAGAAGAAGCACGTCTGATGTTCCAAGGACGATAAATGCTTTTCGTGAACTTTCTGCACTTCTCGGAGCATTCAAAATACCGAATAGATACACAAGCAAACCGGAAAGTCCCCAGAAAATAAGGAAAGCGATCATATTGGAACTCAGGGCAACGCCATTGCAGAAACTGACAGTCAGTGCGAAAAGTAAGAAGAAATTTCCTTCATATTCCTTTTTTACATTTTTAAGACAGTAAATCAATATGATCGTGCTCAAAATGTTTATAAAAAGCAAAATGAACTTTGATAATGTATCAGTCTGGAAAATCGTTGAGCCAAATAAGGAAAAGCTCAATGTAGTTGCGCTGAACACTTTGATGCTCAGCACGAGCGACCATATCACAGCTGCAAGAGTGATAAGCTTCTTTATAATCTTTGGTACAAAAAGATTAATAATGGTTGCAATTATCGGGATAACGACAAGCAAAAATAGATAATTATTCCACATTTATGTACCCTTTCTTCTTGAAATCCTAATCTTCAAAAATTCTATCGATGGGTGTTTTCTCGCTGCCGGCAACTACTTTCTTAATATGTGCAGTTTTCTCACGAGACATGGTTAATAGATTATGTTCTAATTTTTTGTTATTTTTATCGACAACACGAATACTGCGCTCTGTACAGCAATAGCAAGGATCGACAGCAGCAAGAGTGATAAGTGCGTCAGCAAGTGGAATGCCTACACAGGATGCTTTGTAAGTTGGGATGTTTGAAAAACTGGGAGCACGCACTTTATGACGAAGAGGACGGTTCGAACCATCACTGCGAATATAATGAAACACTTCACCGCGAGGAGCTTCATAACGTCCTATTCCTTCACCAGGAGAAATGTGTTTTACCTTATTAAGATATTCTCCTCCAACTTTCGGGAATGCATCAAGACATTGCCGTGCAATTTTTACCGATTCAATAATTTCCAGTACACGTAAAACAAGCTTATCATATACATCGCCATTAGGCAATACTATAACATCAAGATTTATTAGATCATACTCCAGACCGTCATCACGTCGCACATCAATATCCACACCGGATGCACGGGCAGTAGGACCAGTTGCGCAGTAATTTATTGCATCTTCTTTTGTCAGGACACCAACTCCTTTAAGGCGTGAACGCAAAACAGGATCATCTTTAGCGGCACCGGCGATCATGAGCATTTTCTTTTCAATCATATCGAGTGTAGGATGAATTTCGGGGATTAATGCATTATCGAAATCTCTGCTTACTCCACCGACACGGAACATTGCATAATGATTTCTGTTGCCCGATACCTTTTCAAAAATTTGAAGAACCGGTTCGCGGTATCTCCATGCCCACATCCAGAGAGTGTCATATCCTATAAAATGTCCCGCAAGACCGAGCCAGAGAAGATGGCTGTGAATTCTTTCCATCTCTCCGATAAAAATTCGTATATATTGTGCCCGTTCAGGTATTTCTACATTATCTATATCTTCCATCGCATGGGTTGCGGCAAAGGGATGCGAAGTCGAACAAATCCCGCAAATACGCTCCACCAAGAAGATTGACTGCGTATATGACTTGGTTTCCGAGATTTTCTCATGACCTCTATGCATCCAACCGGTTTCCATCTCAATATCAACGACTTTTTCACCTTCGACTTTTATATCAAAGAATTCCGCTTCTTCCAACAAAGGATGAAAAGGACCTAAAGGAATTCTGCATTTACTCATTACATGCTCCTCTGCATAAACCTGTTACTTCTCTTTTGTTCTGTTGCGATTAAAACGCATTGGATGGTCATCCTCACTAAAATGCGGATTGTTGATGGTCAGCAATTTTTTCAAATCGGGATGTCCTTTGAACTTAATACCAAAAAGATCGTACATTTCTCTTTCGATCCAGTTTGCACCTTCGATCAGTGGTGTTATTGAATTTATTTCAGGATTTTCAAGACTGGTTTTCACACGTGGATTATAATAAATTCCAGTTGTATCATCAGAGAAATGGTAAAGAACTTCGAGCCCGTCATACACCTCAGTAGCAGTGCAGACAGAGAGGCGGCAGCCCATTGTATTGAAGAGATAATCTGCAATCTCCCAAATGTCCTCGTTCTTTACATTGAAATAATTTCTTCTTGGCTTCTTAATAACTCTCGTTATTTTATCTTGAAATTTTTCAAAAAATTCTGTGCCTTTATCGCTCATTTTAATGTTCCTAACAATTTTAATACGCCGTCGATCATAGCTTCTGGTTTGGGAGGGCATCCCGTCACATAGGCATTTACAGGAATAACTTTATCAAGTGGGACTCCTGCTTTATTATAACTTGTTTTGAAGGTTGCGCCACCTGCTGTGCACGTCCCGATACCGATTACAAAAATAGGTTTGGCAGCTTGTTCGTACAACTGTTTGATACGGGGTGCAACTTTATAAGATACTATGCCAGTCACAAGAAGTACATCAGCATGCCGGACTGAGCCGACCAGTTTGATACCGAAGCGCTCCACATCATATCCGGGTGTGATCAGATCGAGAATTTCTATATCGCAGTTGTTACAAGGGCTTGCACTTACATGGAAAACCCAGATTGATTTCTTAATAATTTTATTATAAAAAGCCATAATTTACACTCCTATGATTGCCAGAATTACGGCGATAAGAGCAAGGGGGCTTGCCCATTTCCAGAAGAAATTAATTGCAGAATCAATACGCACACGGGGATTTGTATTTCTTATCAGTATCATAAGCACAACAATAAGTAGATACTTTCCTATCCCTGCCATGATCGTGCCAAAGGATGCAAAGCTCATGCCGCCACAGAAAAGGATCACAAGTAGCATTGGCAGAAAAACATACATCATATAATGCGCCAGTTTCCAGAATGCAAGCAATGGACCGGAATACTCCATGAGCGGACCTCCGACAATTTCAGTTTCTGCTTCCGCAATATCAAAGGGCACCATACCCATTTTCGCTTGAAGGCAGAGTATCCCGACAATGAATGCAATAATACCTGATGCAGTTCCAACGATCATGCCATTGTCGCTTTGATATGCCAAAATTTGTGTAAGATCGATCTTATATCCTGCCCGAATGATCGGGACAAAAATAACCAGTATGAAAGCCAGTTCGTCGGCAATGAGCATTTTCATTTCTCTTCCGGCGCCGATGCTGCAATATACATTACCGGTCGAGGATGCTCCAAGTATCAGCGCGACGGAGTATATGACCATGAGATATACTATGAAAATCAGATCTCCCCCGATGCCGACTCGGTAGAAAAAAGCCACACCCACGATCGTAGAGGTCATAACTACTGTTGCAAAGGCAATGATCGGTGCAATGACAAATATGAAATAGGGTGTACTCCTTATAAGAATGATCTCTTTTCCCCACAGCTTGAATACATCATAAAAATTCTGAAAAAATGGAGGACCAACACGGAATTGTACTCGTGCGCTGACCTTTCTCTCTATCCATCCTACGATAAGACCGAATACAGATGCAAACAGAAAACCCGGGAACACGAGCAAATAGAACAAATATTTTAGCATATTATCTCCTGAACCTTGCCATCCTACACTATTTATTTTTCCCGACTTTGTTGCGCCAATGATGTGTCTTTACTGCCATTCTGCTGCCGACAAGATAAATATTATTTTCAGGATCATCTTTATCTATATCGACCATTTTCAAAGTCTCATTTGGTGCAGTTTTTACACAAAGCGGAACATAGTTTGGATCAATTTCCAATTGATTTAAACAGAAATCACATTTTTGAGAAATATAGTTAATAACCTCTGGAAAGATCGTACCAAAAGGGCATGCAAGTATACAGCTTTTACAACCAACGCAGCGCATATTATGACGCAATATCATGTTGGTCTTGCTATGCTCAAGTGCGTCATTGGGGCACGCTTCGATGCAGAAAGATTCCTTGCACTGGCGGCAATAAGCACCGAATTCTGCGATTTCTACAATAGAAAATACACCGCGATTAGCCCCTTCGTGATACAGATATTCACAATCAATGCATTCGAGACTTTCTTCTTTTAGAAGCTTAGGTATATCTACAAATAATCTTTTCATGATACTGTCTTTCCTTCGTAATTATGCCACAAGCTAACACTGACAATACTTAGGATAAACTCTCTTGGTATGATCTCGTGGCTATTCTTTTTCGCAAATTTTATTTTCATTTTTCATCAATATATGTTATGTGTCTCAATTGAGATTTTAATAATTAATTCAATTTTCATATAAACGAAAGCACACTTTTAATAATATCTCTTCGCGAAACAATTCCTACTATTCTACCATCCTTAACAATTGGTATTCTATGGAAATGGTTTTTAGAAATAGCAAAAGCAATTTCCTCTACATTTGTGTCAGGTTTAAAATAAACAACATTCTTTGTCATAACCATTTCAACTTTTGTATTACTGAGATAACCATCGAATGCTAAATTAAGAATATCTACACAAGAAATAATACCTACCATTTCCCCTGTGTCATCTACTACAGGCATACTACTAATTTCATTCTCAAGTAATTTTTTTATTGCTTTTTTTAATAGAATATCTGGTCCAATAGTTATTACTTCCTTCATCATGATATCTTTTGCTTTTAACAATTTTAGCATAATAACTCCTTTTGATGTTATTGATTTTTGTTAAAATATTTATTTATGCCCTCTGCGGCGATTTTTGCATCTGCAATTGCTGTAACTGCATCTAAATTAATGTTAACTATATCGCCTCCGGCAAAGATTTTGGGGATAGTTGTCATCCCATTTTCATCTACTTTTACTTTCCTTCTTTCTGTGAATTCCAGTTTTTTATTCAGTTCATCAGGAAGAAATGAAAAATCAGGTCTTTGCCCAATTGCTTCGATTATCATACCACCTTCTAAAAATTTTTCCTTTTCTTCGTAAAAAGTAGGAGAAAATTTTCCATCTTCGTCAAACACTGACTTCACTTTCTTACATAAAAGTCCAGAAATGTTTCCTTTATCATCAAGTACAACTTCTTTTGGACCCCAAGCTGGATTAAATTTAATACCTTCTTCTTTTGCTTCTTTTATTTCCAAATCCGTAGCCGGCAATTCATCCCAATCTTCTAATGAGACTGTTTTAGTTACTACTTCTTGTCCTGGATATTGAATATGCTGAAGTCTTGTAGTTTCTCTTGCCACATCCATTGCTACATTTCCACCACCAATGACTATAACATTTTTATCAACTTTCCTCATTTCGCCAATTTTATTATCTTTTAGAAAATCAAGAGCAAATATGCATTTATCTGAATTTGGAACTCTTGTAGAAAAACTTATTGTGTTTCCAATTCCAATGAAGACAGCATCATTACTCTTAAATATATCTTCAAATTTTACATCTCTTCCTACTTTAGTATTAAAATTAAACTCAACTCCCAAAGATTTTATATAATTAACATCTTTATCAATTGCCTCAAGAGGAAGTCTATATGCTGGTGGACCTATTCTGATTGCTCCCCCGCCACCAGTTAATTCATCATAAACAACAACTTCATGACCTTGAAGCCGTAGAAAGTATGCCAATGACAAGCCACTTGGACCGGCACCTATGATACCAATTTTCTTTCCTGTAGGTTTGCCTGGATGTATCTCAAGTTCTTCTTTGAAATTTTTAATAGTATCAGCAGCATATCTTTTAATCCATCTGATAGCAAGTGAATCTCCTCTTATATGTAATGAACAGGCATCTTCACAATGTGCCATACATATTCTTCCGCAGATTGAAGGAATTGGATTATCCTCAAATATTTTCTCAAGTGATTCTTTTGGTTCTTCGCGATATATTGCATCAATATAATCTGATATTTTAAGATGAGCAGGACAAGCTTCTTCACAAAGTTTACATTCCAAACATCGCCCTGCTTCTTCTCTGGCCTGATCTTTATCATATCCAATCACCTGCTCAATAAAAGATAATTTACGCTCATCAGGTTCTATCTCAGGCATTTCTATTCTATCAGGTTCAAACAAAGCATAACGTATATCAGGGGAGAATCCTCCATAATTCTCTTTTCGGTGAGAAAGGCTTGCATTAAAAATGGAATAATCATCCTCAGATTTAAAAATTTCTTTATTATTTTTTTCATCTTTTGGAATAAATTTAAAAGTATCTGTATCAAAATGAATATGAAAAAAATCTTTAGTGAGAGATAGGGATCCGGGTGGACAAATATCAACGCACAAACCACAGAAACAGCACCTTCCATAATCTAATTGAGGCCTTTCATCTTTCATGCCTTCTTCCGGTTTTGCTATCAGTTCATCAATTTTAACCATAATGATAGCTTTATTAGGACATATATCAGCGCAATTTCCGCATCCGGTACATTTATCCCAGTCATTTTTATGAAATCCTCTATATCTGTCAGCAATCTCTTTTGTTTCAAACGGGTATCTTAGTGTTTTTGGTTTTTCAAAAAGATATTTTATTGCCTTAAAAGGATTTAAAAAATTTGTCTTATTCATATATCATTCCATTTTTTTATTATCGATCTATTTCTGGAGGTACTACATACAAACTAATCATAATATTGCCTACATCAGCAATGCTTTCACCTTCAAGCGCTTTTTCCAAAACCGTAAGACCGTGATTATACGATGGTGTATTAAAATGAACTCTATAAGGTTTATCTCCCCCATTACTCACCATGTAAAGTCCCAATTCACCACGGGATGATTCACATCTTACATAAGCTTCTCCGGCTGGTACTTTCCATTTGAACGGATTTGGGGTTTTAGTACAAACCTCACCATTAGTGGGCATTTTATCTATAAGCTTGAATATCATATGAACACTTTCGATCATATCATCTCGGATTGCTAAAAGCCGAGAATAAGCATCTCCGCCAGTTCTGGTTGGAATATTAAAATCCACCTGATCATATGCAGCGTAGGGCTCTATTTTTCTAATGTCATACTCCATTCCAATTGCTTTTATGGTATGCCCTACAGCACCCATACGAATTGCTTCTTCACGTGTAACAACTCCGATTCCTTCTGCTCTTTCTTTAAACAATCTATTTTCAAAAAAAAGAGCATTATAATCTGGTACTTTCCCGCCGATTTTGTGTAATGTTTTTACTAATCTATCAGTAAATCCATCTGGAAAATCCCGTCTTACTCCACCGGGACGTATGTAAATATGATAAACTCTTGCACCGGTAAGTTCTTCGAACATATCCAGCAGAAGATCCCTATGATACATTGCCCAATTCGCAACAGTGTCAAAGCCAAGCATATTAGCATAAGCCCATGCTCCAAATAAATGTGATGCAACTCGAGCCATCTCACAGTAGATACTTCTGATATATTTACCTTTTTTCGGAACTTCAATCCCTGCCAATTTTTCCACACCCATGGAATAAATCAATTCCATGTGATCAGGTTCCACAACATTTATTCGGCATACTAATGGGAAGTTTTGTATCCAGGTTCTCTGTTCCATCAGTTTTTCAAATCCACGGTGTAAATATCCCGGGTTCGCACTTGCTTTTATTATTCTATCACCTTCCACTTTGAGTGTTATGCTAAAGTTCCCCACCATTCCGAGATGCTGAGGTCCAAAATATAATTCAAGTTCTCTCATTTATTTCCTTCTTTCCTTTCTTTAATAGAAGGAATTTTTCCAAAAGTGTTTTCTACATATTTATTTGTATCAAAATCTTTTCTGAAAGGGGGAATCTTGTAATTTCTTTCAAGCATTAGCGGTGTTAATCGTGGATGTCCTTCAAAATTTATTCCGAACATTTCATGGATTTCTCGTTCATAAGGTTCTGCATTTTCAAAAATATCTATGATTGTTATAAACTTTGCCTTTTCTCGGGAAATTCTTGTTTTTACTATGATACTACTTTTTTCAATATCTTGATATTGTTCGTCATTTTTTTGATAAGCAGAAACTATATAGATTAATTCAAACTCGTTATCATCAATCCAATCATTACAAGAAACAAGTGCAAAATGGTTATATCCAAATTTTTTCAGATAGATTAATATTGATAATACACTTTCTTTTTTTGTACTTACAACCATTCTGTTATCTTCAGGAATATTGATATTAATATCGTCAAACCCGGATAAAAGCATTTGCTTTAAATCAGTCATTTTACTATTTCCTTTATGAATAATGGAGGCCATTCCAACTCACCAAAAAGTTGTTCCTGGTTTGCACGGTAATGCACATAATCTTCTCTGTATCTTTTATATCCGTCAGCTTTATCCATATCGATCAACTTCCATAAATGAGTAACTCCAATAAATATTGCTTCCGGGCGTGGCATACAGCCTGCGATATAACCATCTACAGGAATGTACTTATCCAAGCTTGTGATAGTATTATAGGAATCATAGTACATTCCACCATTTATGGGACAGGAACCTAATGCAACCGTATATTTAGGGTCAGGCATTTGCTCGTAAGTTCTTATGATTGCTTTTAATGTTTTTGTTGAAACATATCCTGTAATTAAAAACAGGTTTGCCTGTCTGGGTGTAGCTACGGGTATTATACCAAATCGTTCTGCATCCCATCTTGCAGTGATAGAAGGTGGGATTTCAATAATTCCACATCCCGTACAAAAATATACAACATGAAATGAATATTTGTGTGCCATTTTACCGGGATTTTTCAACCATTTACTAATTTTATTTCTATCCATATAAATTACCTTTAATTGTTAATTAAATAAAACTACTATAAGAAGCCCGATAAAAGATAATAATGTAGGCCATTTCCATAAATATTTCATTGCTTGCTCAATTCTGAAGCGGGGAAACACTGCATTTATAAAAAGTTCTATAATAAATATTATTACCATTTTTATTAAGAAAATGATTATCCCCAAAATAATACCCCATATTGTATTTGAGATGGGTTCTAAAATCCCAAACAAATCCCAACCTCCAAGAAATAGATTTACAAAAAGCGAAATACCAATAAATTCATGTAAGGCATGTTGTATTGTAGAAAAAGCTAAAAATTTTCCGCCAAATTCTACCTTTGGACCTGAAGAAATTTCCTGAGCTGCGCCCGAAATTTCAAAAGGTCTCATACCTAATATAGCTGGAAGTATCAAAAAATAAGCAATCCCAGATAATACCAAAGGTAAAGAACCAAAAGACCATCCTGTATTTGCTTGTATTCTCACTATTTCAATTAATGAAATAGTATGATAATGTGCCATAACTGCAAGAAGAATAAGCAGAAACGGAACCTCATATCCCAGAGCCAGAAGAAATTTTCTTGATACTCCGATACTGGAATTAGGATTAGCTGCTTCACCACTGCTTAGTGCTATTCCTAAAGGAGCTAAAAGCATAAGATACAATATTACCAATAAACCCCCAGAACTTAATGGACACATTTTCCCGATTGGAAGAAATAAGATGACAACAATAGATCCTGTTAACGAAAAAATTAATCCAAAATTGAATATTGATCCATGACTTATTGCTTTTTGACTGAACATCCTGATAATATCTATAACTGGTTGAGTAATGGGAGGACCATAACGCCAATGTATTCTTGCCATTATCTTTCTTGCTAAACCTAAAAAGAATATACCAATAATCAAAGCTAAAAGTGGTGATAGAATAAATTCCGAAATTTGCATTAGAATACACCCCATTTTAATTGTACTAAAATCAGTATAGCCAAAAACAGAACGATATACATTACATAACTACCAACATATCCAGTGTAAATTTTTCTTGTGCTATTGCAGAGTTTCTGTACTGTGTTTGCAATCTTCGTGTAAAATAGATCAAAAATATCCTTGAGGTAAGGAGAAATCATTTTAGTAAAGGGATAATAATAATCAACTGTGTAGTTATATTTATTTTTGGGGATAGCTGAACCAGCAGCATAATTATCATATTGGTCAACTTTGGGAGCTTTTCTACCTGCTTTAAAAATTAACCAAATGATTATTCCAACGATTAGTATTGCAGCAAAAATATTTATAGTATTCAATGTACCAGTTTCTGAAGCAATCCCCCATAATGTAACATCTAATGATTCAAAACCTAAAGAAATACCAATAGCATTAATTACTTTTAGAGGAATACCAGGAAGTATGCCAAATAAAAAAACCAATATTGTTAATATAATTATTGGTATTCGCATCGTAAAAGGAACTTCTTTAATATTTTTATACTTTTCGGGTAACTGTCCTAAAAATATATTATGAATAAATTTGTATCCATATAAAACAGTACCCCATGTACCCAGAAATGCAGCGAAAGCTAAAAATGGACGATTTCCAAGTATTAATGTTTTATATATTAACCATTTTGAAACGAAACCATTAGTCAACGGCAAGCCAATTAAACCAAATATGCCGACTAAACCTCCTATAAAAGTTACAGGCATCTTTTTAATCAAACCACCAAGTGAATTTAAGTCTCTAATACCTCCGGTTCGGTATTCAATGGCTCCAGCGACAAAAAAAAGTAAGGCTATATAAATACAGTGATTTAGAATATGAAATGTACCACCTGCCATTCCCAAAGGAGTTACAAAAGCAACCCCTAAAATCATATAACCACCTTGTCCGACAGTACTCCATGCAAGAATTCTCTTAGAATCATTTTGTAATAAAGCAGTTAATGCTGCAAATACTATGGTAATAGCTCCTATCCAGCAAAATACTCCAGTAAAACTTATGAAACCGAATTTTAATCTATTCAGAATATTTAATCCCAATATAACATACATAAACAGATAGAGTCCATACATACCTTTTCTTACTAATACCGCAGAAAGTATTGATGAAAATGGGGATACAGCTTCTGCATGTGCATCAGGAAGCCAGATATGGAGGGGCCAAAACGCATTAATAATTATAAAAGCCGTAGAGAACATAATTAAAATGAAGAGAATATAATTTAGGGAAGCACCTTGTATCTGGATAGCTAAGGTTGATATCTCCAGAGTCCCAAAATGAGTATATAAACTAATAATACCAACAAGCATCGCAAGTGATCCAATAATTGACATAATTATATATTTTATTCCAGCAAAAAGTGCCTTGTCCCCCCCCTTGTAACTTATTAACAGATAAGTGCTCCAACTCATTATCTCCCAGAACATATAAAATGATATTAAATCACCACAAATTACAGTTCCCAACATACTGGCATTAATAAGTAATGTCGTAAAATAATAAAAATCCAACTTTTTCCCATTTTCTATATATTTAAGAGAATAAATAATTGATAATAGACCAATACCAACAATTGTAATAGCAAAGAACCATGAGAGCATATTTATTCTCAGGACAAATGGCATACCTAAAAATCCGAAATGGAGATTTTTCTCCACAGTTTGACCGTATAAAAAAGCAGTCATAACCACTAATGCTAATGCATTGAGTACTGCAAAACCATTCCTAAGACTAGAGGAAATCTTGCCTAAAAAATATGTAAGAAATGCACCGCCAAAAGCAACTATAAGTAAAAGTTCCAAAGTCATCCTAAAACACTCCTTATGTAGTCTATTCGATTAAGAAGCTCTGAAGCCGCTGAATTTAAAATCTTGATTATAAAATTTGGATAAACTCCGATAAATATTATCAAGAGTGCAAATATAAACATTGGAATTAATCCAGTGATAGGAGCTTCTTTCCTTACCTGATTTCCATTTCCTTTCTTAAAATAAATCACCTGCACAACTCTGAAAAAATACGCACTTTCAATAATAGTTCCTATAAGAGCAAGTCCTATAAGAACGGTAAATATTATCCCTTCTTTTGCAAGAGCCGCTTTTATAACCATAAATTTACTTGCGAATCCAATAAACGGCGGTAATCCTATAATAGAAAAAGTACCAATTGTAAAAGCCAATGATGTATAAGGCATTTTTTTACCTATACCTTCAAAAGAAGAAATATCCATAGAACCGCTGCGATAGATCATATATCCTGCTGCCAAAAACAATAACCCTTTGCCGAGAGTATGACTTATCATCTGGAAAAGTCCGGCACTTACTCCGTATTGTGTATTAAGCGAAACTGCAAACATGATTAAACCAATTTGGCCAATACTTGAATAAGCCAGCATTCTTTTTATATTCTTCTGACTGAATGCAGACATCTCACCGATTAGAAGTGTTAATACACCTAAGAAAATGAAAAACATCAAGAAACTTGATGCATTAAATATTGTGAATATAATTCTAATTACAGCATAAAGCCCCACTTCAATAGCAATACCGGAAAGAATCGCACTAATGGATGAAGGAGCAGAAGAGTGTGCATCAGGCAGCCAGGCATTAAGTGGAAATATTGCTGCTTCAACTCCTAAACCTGTTATCATAAGTACCATTGGAACAAATATCGATGGTGAACTTGAAGAATGAATTTGGTTAGCAATGTCTGCCATATTAAGAGTACCTAATTGTCCGTAAAGTAAACCTATACCCAACAAAAGGAGACTGGAACCAACCGAACCCTGAATAAGATATTTTATTGAAGATTCAATTCCCGCTTTGTTCCCGAGATAGGCCACAAGGGCATAAGATGAAATGCAGAGAATTTCAAAAAAAACAAAAAGATTAAACATATCTCCTGTAAGAACTACACCTGTTGCTCCGGTTAATAGTAGAAGATAAAGGATATGGTATTTTTCTTTCGAACCCTCTTTAATATATGATAAAGCGTAAATGGAAACTAATAATCCCGCTAATGCAATCAAAGTAGAAAATAAAATGCCAACAGGTCCTACGAACAGATTGATCCCAAAGGGAGGAAGAAAACCACCGATTTTTACAATGATGGCTTGATGCAGAACTTTAGGTATTAATAGTAATGAAATAACAAAATTAAAAAGAAAAGCAAGAACCGGAATATATTTGATATTCTTTTTTGAGATCAAACCCACCAAGGGTAATGCAAAAGCAAGTACAAGCGGTACAACAATTAACAGAACAGGATTTACCATCTTTGCTCCTTTATCTTACGAAGATCAAGTGTTCCGTAATGCTGATATAATCTTATTGCTAAAGAAAGAGCAAGAGCTAATATCGCAACTCCGATTACAATAGATGTCAGCACCAAAGCCTGAGGAACCGGATCAACCATATTCTTAGCATCGAGACCGGATTTGGAAAATATAGGAGCAGTTCCTTTGCTTATATAACCCACAGCAACGATAAATAGATTTACCCCCGTATCAAGAATGCCTATTCCTATTATTACTTTGATCAGGTTATGCTTTACCAGTATAATAAAAAGACCAATAAATATAAGTCCGAAAGCACCAATGTAATAAATATAATTAGATAAAAAATCCATTAACTTTTCTCCATTAAATTATCAATAACCCCCGTCAATTCCGAACCGACTTTCAGTCCGATTGCGATATAAATTATTGGTATTATGCCTGCACTGAATAAAGTATTTATCTGACCTGTCAGCATGAAATTGGATAGAAAATAGTGTCCCCCAACTGTCAAACCAATTAATCCCATCACGATAAAAACCAAACCGCTTAGGGATTCAGTAATTTTACAACCAACTTCATTGAATATCCTTCCACGGCAACCAAGATAAACGAGAAGGAAAGCGGACGCAATAATAGCTCCCCCCTGGAAGCCGCCCCCAGGAGTAAGATGTCCATGAATAAAAATATACGCACCAAAAAGAAGTATTAAAGGAAATAAGAAACGACAACCTGTTTTCAGTATTAAACTGGCCAGTTCAATTTTCCTTTTTCCTTTTTCCTTGAAGTTCGACAAAACAGCTCCCAATCCAATTGCTGCCAAAAAAAGTATTGTAACTTCGCCCAGTGTATCAAATCCACGATAATTAACTACTACTGACGTAACAATATTTGCAGCTCCCGTTTCTTCCCTTCCTTTATCTATATAATATTCGCCAACTTTTGTTTTTGGTATTCCAAAAGGGATTTTATGTAGGGCTAAAATAATTCCCCAACAAATAATAATTAATAAGATAATACCGATAATTTTTCTCATTCTTCATGCCTTCTTGTTCTTCGGATTGCTATAACAAATATAGCAGTGACCAATGCTGCTCCAATAGATGCTTCAGCCATCGCTACATCAGGCGCTTGAAGAAAATAGAATAGTACTGCTGCTATTAAACTGACCATACAAGCAGCAATCACTGCACTAATCAAATCCTTATAAATAAGTGCTGCAATTGCGGAAATTAGCATTAAGATTATCAACAAAGAAACCACAATTATCATTTTTCCTCCTTATATTCCTCAAATTCTTCCGACTTATCCACAACGCTTCTATCACATAGAGGAACTCCACTTTTATGGGAACCCCTGGCTATTGCATGGCTGGAAATGGGATTTGTCACCAAAACAAATAATGCAATAAGCAGACATTTCCAGAGCCAGGCTGGCTGCATTATCCCAACACCCATAATAGTGAGAACAGCACCCAGAGTTGTGCATTTTGTCCCTGCTTGAATCCGATTGTAAACATCAGGTAGTCGCAGAATGCCAAGATTTCCAAGAAATAAAAACATTACACCAATTCCTGTAATTATCACACCAAATAATTCCATTTAAATCCCCTTTTCCAGAAATCTTGCAATAGCGACTAGTCCAACAAAAGCCAATAAAGAATATACCAGTGAAACATCGAGGTAAACATATCTTTTGAAAACAAAACCTAATAGAACCAGTAAAGCAACTACAGTTGTGGTAATAGTATCAACTGCAACAGCTCTATCAGATGCAGTAGGACCAATTAACATACGCAAAAAACTTAGAAAAATGCCTATTCCTATAATTACCATAAAAACAAGCAATGTTGAATCCATTATAACCTCACTTTTCTCAAATCTGTTAAAGCAACTTGAGATGCATTAATAATCTGATATGCCATCGGGGAAGCGGTTAATAAAGGGTGAGTGCCTATTTGGAAAGTACATATTTCATCTGCCCTTTTTTTAGTTTGGATAAGAGAACCTATAAAATTGATTAATTCTCCAACTGATGCGCCACCATAAACCTGTCCACCTATAAGTAAACCTGTATCCCTTTCAAAAATCAATTTTACACCGGTCTCACAAGTCTCAGGAAGATAACCCGGATGTTTATCTGGTGCAATCGCCTGGCTTATTATCACATCGATATTATTACCTTCTGCAGCTCTCTGGGTCAATCCGGCAGAACCTACCGCAAGTTCACCAAAACGTGTAGAAAATATGCCAACAGCACATTCCATTCTTCGGCGGACTCCAAATAAGTTCGCTCCTGCTATCCTGGCTTGAGTAGAACCTATAGATGCTAATCCCATTACAATCGGTGCCCCGCTAAGATAACATCTTTTTTGAGTACAATCACCTGCAGCAAAAATATTATTATCACTTGTCATCATGAAATCATTAACCACTATACCCTTTCTTCGATCTACCATTAAACCAGCATTTAATGCTAAATTAATATTTGGATGAATCCCAGTACACAAAATTACTAAATCCGCATTGATTCTTTGACCATTTTCTAATTCTACAGCTTCTACTTTTTTATCTCCTAAAATTGCTTTTGATTTTCTTTCAGTTAATAGATTAATACCTCTATCTATAAGTGCTTTTTCTACTTTTTTACAAAATTCATCGTCACAGGCCAAAAGAAGACAATATGGGAGAAGTTCTATTACTGTAACATTTAAATTCTTCTTTTTGTTTAATTCATCAGCAAACTCAAGACCAATAAATCCGCCGCCGATTATTAACACATTCTTTGACACATTTACTCTACTTAGAATTTTCTTTATATAATTTATTTCTTTCTTTATAGGAAATACATTCTCAATATCACTGCCAGGTATCGGTGGTATAGATGGCGAAGACCCTGTTGCTAAAATCATTTTATCATATTTAAGAGTTTTCCCATCAGCAGTTTTAACAATTCTGTTGCCTTTATTTATAGAAATGACTTCGTCTATAATCAGCTCTATATTATTTTTTGATAGCACAGTATCAGCAATAATATCTTCCTCTGCCGACCCAAGAGTTCCAAAAATATATGGAATACCACAAGGAATTAAGACTTCCTTTTCTTTACGAATGATAGTAATCCTAGCGTCCGAATAATATCTTCTTGCAGTAATAGCGGCAGTAATACCTGCTGCACTTCCGCCTATAATCAATATCTCTTTTTTACACATAATAAATCCTTCATGCAAATATCACCTTTAAATATTTTTCAAATCGTTCACCAATATTTTTTGTAGACTCTTCTATACCTTCGGAACGGACATATATCCAATGTATAAGAAGCTTGTCCCCTTTAATGTCCAGCGTAAATGTGCCAGGAGTCAAAGTAATCGAATTTGCCAGAATCATTTTGGCAATATCCTGCTTCAATTCTGTCTTGATGATTACAATTCCTGGTTTTATCGGCATCTTTGGATGAATTACCCTATATGCTACATCAAAATTAGCTTTTATTATTTCTGTAAAAAGGACAAATATATATACAATAATAAATGCGACTTTTTTTATGGTTAAAGAAGGAAGTCCTAATTCAATATAGTTCTTATTTAAAAATAATGCGAGAACCAAACTGATGAAAATACCGACAATAAGTTCTTGCCATTGAAATGTTGTGGTAAGGGCAAGCCATATAACAATCAAAAAGAAAAAGAGATATAAAAAGTTTTTCAACCCAAATCTCTTTTCAACTTCCTTTTCTAACATTTAAAATCCTCTCACGAAAATAATTAATCCCAGATCTTTTCTTCGTCTTTGATCTGTTCATAGGTGAACACGGGACCATCTTTGCAGGCATAATATTTACCAATCACGCAATGCCTGCACTGGCCAAATCCGCAGTACATCTTTTTCTCCATTGAGAGATAAATATTCTCCGGCTTGAAACCTTTATCAATCAAAGAGAAAGTTCCAAACTTCATCATGATAGGAGGTCCACAAACAATTGCGATAGCATCTTTGGGATCAATAATGACGTCATCCAACAGAACTGTGACCACGCCTGTCTTTCCATGCCATTTGTCACCTTCAGAGCATTTGTCGACTGTACAGAGATGACGAACTCCGCCAACACTCTTCCAGTCATCGATCTGATCCTGGTAGATCATATCCGCAGGAGTTCTTGCACCAAAGCATACAGTGATACTTTTGTAATCTTTGGCATCATGGATCATGGTTTGGAGCAGGCACCGAAGAGGCGCAAGTCCTACACCACCACCAAGAAGAAGGACATCTTTTCCATTGAACTTATCAAGAGGATAACCCTTTCCATAGGGTCCGCGAATACCCATGACATCACCTTTTTGAACTTTGTGAATTTCATTTGTCACAAATCCGGCATTCATGATGGTCACCCACATTTTTTCCGTTTCATAATGAGATGATGATGGAGTGAATGGCGCCTCACCAATTCCTGGTAATGAGAGCTCAATAAACTGACCTGTGGCAAACTCAAAGGGGCTTTCGGGTTTAAGATAGAAAGATTTGATCGTTGGAGATTCTTCGATGACATCAAGGACATCTGCTTTTAATACTTCGTAGGGGTTTTTGTCTGGCAACCTAAACCTCCTGTAAACTTTGAATAACTTCTCGTAAATCGATTTCAGCAGGACAGGCGGAAATACAACGCCCACATCCTGTGCATCCTAATTTATCGAAATTGAATTTCATGAAATTGTATTTGCACTGATAGCGGTTTCTGAAGGTTTCCCATCTGTGCTCGCGGGGAGTTCCTCCGCCGGCAACTTCTGCATATCCTACAAGCTGACAGGAATCCCACGAACGAACCTTGCGGAATTCTTCTTTCGTGCTTTCATCATTAAGAATTAGGCAGTAACACGTCGGGCAAATATTTGTACATGCGCCGCACTGCACACATTCATTGCAGAACTCTTTCCATACAGAAGCTTCCTTGTTCTCTGTGATGACATCATAATGTCTGTCCTGTGTAAAATCAGAATTTATATCACGGACTTTTTTGAGAACCTCAGCATGATTTGCTTCGCGAATTTCTTTATCATTATTAGTGACTTCTGTAAGCGTACAAACTTCCTTGATCTTCTCAAGAAGTTCTTCTCCCTTCTTGCTGCCAACCTCAATAATGAATTTATCTTCAACTGGAGAAACATTTAGATCAAATAATGCATCGCCTTCTGTGTCATTATTTGGATATGGATTATTATCAAGCAAAACACAATGACATGTCTGCAATGCATCTGTACAATCGCAGCTTATGATATAGGAACTATCTCTCCAGATTTTGTAATTTGGCTCTACAAAATTATCATTGAGAAGTGCATCGTCCAGAACAGCAAGCCCGAGAAGATCACAGTTTTTCACACCTGCAATAATTCTTTTATTAGTTTTTGCAGAAGGGGGAAGCACACTTTCTGAAGGCAAATAAAATAGAGTTCGCACTGGATCAATAGTACGGTATTTATCGAGCACAAATTCCTTTTCAGAATCATATTGCTTGAATACGAGATCGTCCTTTTCCCTCTCAGTTTGATAGGGAACAAAAATATCAAATTCAGATTGTACTGTATCGAAAAATTTAATTAGATCGGATTTTGAAACGACCATTTCTGTCCTTTCTCACTCAAGCGTTTAGGTCTGATCATATAATAAATTAATTTTCGAATTAAATTATTTGGTCGGTAAAACATTTGGTATTTGTTAACGTGTCAAGTTTTTCTGAGAAAGATTTTTTTATTTAAAAATCAATAGCATTTTAAAATTACATTTTTCTTTTATGACACAAAATATCTTTAAATTTGAATATAAAGACACACCAATATAGCGTATAAATATCTTAATTCCCCTTGTGTTTATCTACATTAAATTATGCCCTGGTAAACTGGGACTTGGTTTAGAGGTGTGGGAGTAGATCAACATTCCGACCTGTCACGGCGTCTTGTCTGGGTGTATCCGCCAGCTGGCGGAGAAGACTGAAATGAAATGAAGAAGGACCTGTCACGACGTAATGAAATGAAGATGGATGTCGAATATCTTCGCAAGATCGGAGTCTTGTGTTACAAAAGTGCTTCCACTTTTCTTGATAATTCATCGACATCTTATCAAAAAGTGTCATGTAATTAAAATATTTTGAGGGTGTGTATGTTATCGACTTCCAATCCTTGACAAAGCTAAATGGGGTTAGAAATCTGTCGCCATATTAACATTAATTTCAGGAGGATCCTCTATGAATATCCCCTTGTTATGGATTGTAGCTCCCGCTGGTGCTATCATTGCCCTCATATTCTCTTTCGTTCTTTATAAGAGTGTAAAGAAAGAAGACCCGGGTAATGAACAGATGCAGAAAATCGCCAAGTATGTGCGCGAAGGAGCATTCGCATATCTCAAGCAGCAATATAAAGGTGTGGGAAAATTCTTCATTGGTGCATTCATTGTATTTAATATCATGGCATGGGTGCTGAAAGTGCTCCACCCGCTTATTCCATGGGCGTTTTTGACCGGTGGATTTTTCAGTGGACTTGCAGGATGGATCGGAATGAACACAGCAACCCTTGCCTCAAACAGAACCGCTCAGGGTGCGCGTCAAAGTCTTAATAAGGGTTTGACTATCGCGTTCCGTGCCGGTGGTGTGATGGGGCTCGTAGTTGTCGGACTTGCACTGATCGACATCTCTACATGGTTCTTTGTGCTGAATCTCTTCAAGGTTGATCTTCATACAATAACCGTGATCATGCTGAGTTTCGGAATGGGTGCTTCAACACAGGCGCTTTTTGCCCGTCTCGGCGGAGGTATTTATACTAAAGCTGCTGATGTGGGAGCCGACCTAGTTGGCAAAATAGAAGCTGGTATTCCTGAAGACGATCCTCGTAATCCTGCCACTATCGCAGATAATGTAGGTGATAACGTCGGTGATGTCGCAGGTATGGGTGCAGATCTGTATGAATCTTATTGTGGTTCTATATTAGCTACTGCCGCACTCGGCATGGCTGCGTTCACACAAATCTCTATAAAAATACCAGCATTGCAGGGCATTGCTATCCGTTTCGTTACAACCCCTATGATCCTTGCCGGCATCGGTGCATTCCTCTCAATACTTGGCATTTACCTGGTTTCAACAAAAGAAGATGCCACCACAAAAGACCTTATGTCCGCACTGAATAAAGGAGTGTATGGCAGCTCGATCCTCATTGCAATTGTTGCATTCTTTGTCACCAAATGGATGCTTCCTCCTGAATATTCACTTGGCGTATTTTTTGCTATGGTAATAGGATTGCTTGCGGGTATTCTGATCGGAGTTTTTACTGAACGCTCAACATCTTATAGCTTTAAAGCAACCCGAGGAATAGTAAAACAGGCGGAATACGGACCTGCAACTGTGATAATAGACGGACTTGCAGTTGGGATGAAATCCACAGGTGCTCCAGTTATCATAATTGCCATTGCCATTCTTTCTGCATTTGCAGTGAGTAAGGGTTTCAGCATTCCGGAAATGGGATTGTACGGAATCGGTTTTGGTGCTGTCGGCATGCTTTCTACACTCGGTGTCACCCTCGCGATGGACGCCTTTGGTCCTATAGCGGACAATGCCGGTGGAAATGCCGAGATGTCCAAACTTCCAAAAGAGGTACGGGAACGCACCGATGCCCTCGACTCAGTCGGAAATACAACTGCTGCAACAGGAAAAGGATTTGCAATCGGTTCTGCTGCGCTTACTGCAATGGCACTTCTTGCAGCTTATTTAGAAGAAGTTCGAAAGGGTTTGGAATTCGCAGGAAAAACGATGATCGCAGGCGTTGACCTGAGTACTGCCTCTATTGCCAATTTTGTTGATTATTATAATATTACACTTATGAACCCCAAAGCGCTCATAGGCATATTTATTGGTGCCATGGTAACCTTTGTCTTTGCAGCGATGACGCTCAAGGCGGTTGGTCGTGCGGCGGGTGATATGGTTGCTGAAGTTCGTAGACAATTTAAAGAAATTCCCGGCATTATGGAAGGCACGGCCGAACCTGAATATGCAAAGTGCGTATCCATTTCAACTAAAGGGGCTCAGAAAGAAATGGTTGCCCCAGCAATTCTAGGCATTCTCACTCCTATTGTTGTTGGTCTAATTCTTGGTGTTGCCGGAGTGATGGGACTCCTCGTCGGAGGACTGACAACCGGTTTTACTCTTGCAGTTATGATGAATAACTCGGGCGGCGCATGGGATAATGCAAAAAAATATGTCGAAATCGGACACTACGGCGGCAAGGGTTCGGAAATTCACAAGGCATGTGTAGTTGGTGATACTGTCGGAGATCCGTTCAAAGATACTGCCGGTCCTTCTATTAATATTTTAATTAAACTGATGAGCATGGTAAGTATTGTTTTTGCAGGTTTGATCGTTGCGTTTTCACCTGCAATTCAGCAGTTTCTTGGAATAATGTAAATCTCTTAACCCCCAAACATAAATAAAAGCACGAATTCGATTTTGATTCCGTGCTTTTTTAAAAAAACCTCGGAGGAAATCGAATAGTGGCTACATATTTATCAGCTTATCCGAGCTCAAATTCCGCCCCGAGTCGATCAAATAATTCTCTCCCTCATACTGCACCAATATCGCGTCCCCTTACCTCACATCAATAAAATGCACTTTTAGATTATCAGCTCTCACACACCTACAACCCATCAAAATCATACAAACAACTAAAACATATCTTTTCAATTTCTTCATATAATGTTTGGCTTGCACCAAGCATTTTTTCGCGTGGTCACGCTTGTTGGCATAATCACATTTTTGGTCTTGTTCTTATTAAAACAGTGCAAAATTCGTATTCATTCATCATCTCTAAAACTTCATTAAATTTATAATGCCATTCTTCTTTTTCAATTTTGCTCCCTGCAGTTTGTAATCTACTGAGGTTAATTTCTTTGTTATCAAATAGAGCTACGTATAAGTCGTAAGTTGGTTGTTTTTCAGTAAACAATCCTGCAATTAATTCATTATCGGAAGATTTATCGGGAATACTGATAAGTTGATTAGTCATCACTGGTTGATTAGAAGTTATGATAAAACATTCGCCGTCTTCATATACATTAATTATAGACAAATAACCATTCTTTTTTGATTCAATTGAAAAAGAAAAAACATCGCCTTCTGTAAGAACTGAAGATTTAGATGGAATTATTGAAATATTTTCTGATTCATAGCTAATAAATAATTTCTCAAATTCATCAGGGCATAATGGTAGCATAACATTTCCATAAGCCAAATACCAAATCTTATTCTTTCTTTTTAATTTGATGTCCAAAATACAATTCAATTCTTCATTGATTGATTGTATTAAGGGTGATTTAATAAAATATTTATTCTGATTTTCTGATTTATGCTTTGATAATGATACTTTCTGGGCAAATTTCTTCTCAATTGGAAGGTTGTCATAACATAGGGCTACATACCAAACCTTTTTCTTTTGTTCTTCTTTGATAGTTTTCAGATCACTTAAAACAACATCAGTTTTTGCTGCTAAATACAGGTTTGCTTTCTCGCTCACGACGCTATTAATTTCGGAAGTTTCAAAAATGTTTTCAGAAATTATTTGAGCTTGAATTGAATTTGCAATTTCTTTTTTAGCCATAGATCTTGCTTCTTCGAGGTCTTTACTGCTACCATAACCGATGATCTCAAAATCTTTCTGAGATAATTTACGATACCAATCTGGTTGTGAAGCGAACAATAAGCTGAAAGAGAAAATTAAAATTACAAAAATTAAAGTTTGTTTCATTGATTACCCCAATTTCACAGTTTCAATTTTTTATTACCATAAATCTGTGGTTCCTGAATATAAGTATCACCTTTTTCAAAAGATGTGTCATGAACCTTAACACTAATATCTTTATATAGCAAATTTATTTCAATGTCTCCTCTCTCTGCCAAACTTTTTATGAGATAATAACTAAACATTCTATGACCCTTTTCATCAAAACTATTTGAGAATTGATTGTCTTTGCCAGCTGTAATTATTGCCATTTTGTCTTTATTAAACTGAATTTTCTTAGTTTTGATTAGACCGGGAGCAACACCCTTAAAAATTGGGACATTATCAGTTTTACCACTAAAACAAGCATCAATAAATACAAATACTTTTTCAGCTTTTGAATCTGAGAGATTCTTATAAATGTTAGATAAATTGAATTCGGATTCCTTTGAAATATAATCCACAATTTTATCTTTAGGTAAGATAAAAGAGTCTTCAGTTTGTGGCACTGGAACACCATGACCGCTATAATAGAAATAAATTACATCTCCTTCTTTGACATTATCAAATAAACGTTGTAGTTTATCTTTGATTTTTCCACTTGTTGCATCATTTTCTATTAATGCATAAGTATTTCTATCTTTTATTCCGAATACTTTCTGAGCAGTTTTTTTAAAAAGCACAGCACTGTTTTTAGAAAAGATCACAGGATCTGTTTCATCATAATTTTCCACTGCAATAATGAAAAGCCAATTTCTTGAATCTTCAGGTTTTCTCTCTAATTTATCAATAATGGGAGTTAAATCATCATCATATTCTATTCCTTTTGATTCAGGGTTCTCTCCATATTGGATTGCACTTACTCGATAAGTATCTATAAGGTTGGGGTTTTGTAATTCTAAGTATATTTGCTGCTCAGAATCAAATTCTACTTTTTTATCTTCTAACGCTATTTCAAATATTTCTGGTTCAAAATCTTCATCAGTCAAAGTAGCCGAGTAAAATTTTTCATTAGAGTAGATTTTTATTTGATTTAGATTAATAGAATTTTCTTCAATTGAATATATTACTATTGGCATTGCGTATTCTGCTTTTACATTATTATAAAATGTTTCTGCTTCTGAAAGGGGTAAATTCAATGCAATTTTCTTCTGATAGTCAGCATTTGAAGCTTTTAAATCAACATACATGATCTCAGTCTCTGAATCATAAACAGGATTTTCTAGTAAAGGAAAGCCCATTACTTCGAAAAATGATTTTTGAGTAAATTCGTTAATTTTCTGGGTAAGTATGTCTTTTTTTAATTTTTGTTCATTCTTAATTTTTTCCAAATCATTGCTGTATTCTATTTGTAAATTTTCAATTATTTTGTTCCGGTTTTCAACATCAATTCGATATTTTTCTTGAAGTTCAACAATTTGAATTTGTCTTTCATCCATTTGAATTTGTCTTTCATCCATTGCTTTTCTAACACGTTCATCAAACATAGTTATTGTTTCAAATTGTCCTTTCACTAATTTTGGTAAATCAGGAAGTATAGGTTTACTCACTATATTTGGAATTCTCGAGTTAATATCAACAGGATTTCTTGGTGTTAAGTATTCATCAATTTGTTTTTGGATATTTTCTCTGATTTTAGAAAAGGGGTCTTGAATTGAACTATTATTATTTTCGCAGGAGTATCCATTCCAGATTATTGATGAGTTTTTATTATTTTTTGATGACAGTTTAGAATTTTCATTTTTCCAAAAGGTTGCAAGCATAAATAGGGGATGTGCAATAAATTCATTTTCAATTGAAGTTATTTGAGAATCATCTCTCATATATTTAGCTATTAGATCTCCTGGTCCATAATGACGATCGAAATATTTTGTAATATTACGCTTTATAGTAAATAATTTAGTGTCAGAAAAGTTATATATATCCAATGTAATATCCCAAGAATATTTCCAATTTTTTCCACTTTTAATAACATTGATGTTAAAAAAAGGTTTTATAATCAAATCATAATTTCCTGGTTCCTTAGTTTTTAAAACAATCTGTGTCTCCCAGATGGTTCCCTCAAAAAACCAATCATTGAATTCATACCATAGGTAATCCTCATATTTAGTTTCCTCTTTACAACCATGTGCATACTGCCAAGATGTTAGAGGATAAAATCCTTCTCTTGAGAAATGAATGATCAATTTATCAGAAGCATTAATTTTCTTCTTTTTCCCATATACCGTTGAAGTTAACAACAATATACATAAAATACAAAGTACGATTTTTATAAATCTACGCATTACATTATCCCTTTTTTTCAAAACATTAATCTTTTATTTAGCTATTTACTATATTTCTGCTAATGAATGTATCCCCGAACATGTTCGGTGATATCACCAATAAATCTACCAAAAATTTCGGGGATACTCCCAATTTTTGCGTGTATATGTACTTCGTACAATTTTTCATAATTATTCTTTTCTTTTTTCCTTTTTTTACATAACGTTTAGTATAAGAATAGTAGCCGATTGCGGGCTTCATCCCTTTCAAGTTACAATAAAGTTGAAGCGTGCTACAATACCTTAATTTACTACTATCTCGGCTATTATTTTTATACATTGTTATGCCCTGCCCATTTTTTGTTCAACTGTATTACCCTATCAATAAATAGAGGGTCAATAACTGAATTTTTATCCTGTTTTTTCATTCTGTCTTTTGCATGTTCTGCATAAAAGTCTGGCTTTATTTTATTCAAATTATTCTCATTTGCTTCAAGGTATTCTATGAATTTTTTCATCTGCACTTTATTGTTAAACAAAACAAAAGGGAATGCAGGACTTCTTGAATGCAAATGCGTCAATCCGTTTGTCATAAAATACAGGAATATTCCGTCTAATTCCTCAAGATTGTAATAATAAAACCAATTTTCAGAATTCTTCAACTTGACATATGCAGTTTTAGGAACAGATAATTCTATTCTCATCTCGTCACAATACATATACTCGAGCTCAAAAAGTGTTGTTGAGTGATATTTGCAAGTAGCAGTTCCTAAGTATGATTTTTCATTTGTAAAAAAGAAACTAAAAACTTCCCAAAACTCATGAACCTCGGAAAATTCTATCCTGAATTCAGGAAAATCTAGATGGTAGGCATATGTTTTATTCCCAATGTCTTTAAACCATTCTTTCGGTTGAAGCAATAATAATTTCATTCGTTCTAATGGAGATAAGTCAAGCCCAAACCTTTGTATCCACATTTTTTCTATGACTCCAACATCTGCAGATTTATCAATTGGTGTATTTGTATCATTTGTTCGTGTATAGATAGAATTAACTTTTACATTTTTATCTTTATCTCTGTAGTCCTCTGTTAAATAATATGGTTTTAACGGATTATCAAATATTATTAAAACATCAATCTCTTTACCATAAATCTCTAATGTATGTAGCTCTATTTCTGGACGGCAATCACCTGCAAATGGTTTAGTCCTCAAGAAATCTATGAACTTGACTTGTGTCTTCCGACCGTTCTGCTCTCTAGTTAATCCAATTACTTCGGTTCCCACTTTGGGGTCTGATACTCCGTAAATTAAGAATCTATTTCCGCGGTGAAGGCTATTCGACATGCAAAGAATATCATGCAGAAGAGAAGCTTTATTATCGTGGGGTTCTTGCTTAAAATCCCAGTAATCACCTTCTATTTTAGATTCTATTAAGCTTAATATTTCAGATTCAAGATTCATTTAGTACTCTGTTTTTGGGTTGTGCATAACGGTTGTATCCCCGCCATTAATGTCGTGAACTCAGCCAAATTCGTGGTGTCTACGACATATGTCGGGGATTTCGCTTTTAGATTATTCGTCATTTTTCTTCTATTTTTTTATTCATTTTATTACTTCCACATCTATTTCCGCTCATTTTCATTTGTAAAAACAGTATTCACCTCAATGTTGAAACATTTATTTAATTTCTTCACCTTTTTGTCAATTCTTTCTTATCCCAGCATATTTCTTGACATTTTTATAACATTGTATTCTATAAATTTACCATATAATTATGGTGTTCTTTTGTTCAATCTCAGTTAACTCAATGAGCATGAAGAATCTGAGATTGATACTCATGGGATCAGCTTCCGGGTTGGTCCCTTCTTCGTCACGCTGTAATGTAATTCTTGCAACCCGCAACCCGTTATATCATTTTCTTGACATCATTTATCATAATAACCTTATATTAAAGTCCTCATAATTCCCTCCTTGATGTATTATTGATTGGACCCCAAAACCCAATCAGATACATCTTCTCTTTCCGCTCAAGGAAAGTCGGGAGAAAGTTCTTACGAGCTTTCTCCCCTTTTTTTATTTTGGTTTTTCTAACCTTCTAGCCTTTCAACCTTTTATCGCGGCGTAATGTAATGAAGGCGGAACACTCCACACTTAACCTTTCTCCCCTAGTTTCTCTAAAATCTCTTTCGGCGGATTTGCACGTTTCCCGCTGTTGAAACTGATCGCATCGACAGGGCAACTCTCTATGCAGGACGCGCACGAAAAACAATCGGGGATCGTTTTCTTATGCTTTATGATTGCTTCCATCACAGTTGAGGGACATTTTTTTATACACGTTCCGCATGCAATACATTTATCATAATCAACCTTAATATTGTTCAGACTGATCTTTTCTGCGATCCAGCCAATCAGTCCGAACGGGCAAAATAAATGGCACCATGGACGATATACGACCAATGATAAACTGAAAATAATCGCTGCAAAAATAATTCCAATAATGCCGAGTGTTGCCGGCTTGAATATTTTAAAAAGGTCGACGGGTTCAATAATATCAAAAGCCCAGATCAGGGCAATTGCGGCAAATATGATGAAAAATATAATTCGTATTGTATTGGTTATAATGAATGGAATTTTAATCTGTGGAACAACCGGCTTTCCTTTATTATCTTTGTTTATCCTGAAGATAAGATCCTGCAAGGTGCCAAGCTGGCATCCCCACGAGCAGATGAATTTATTCGCGAGAATTACCATGAGCAGCATGAGTGCGAGAGCGACCAACCTTGGCGGGAAAAGGACATGGTAAGCGCCAAAGAGTGTGAAATTATCTTTTATAGTTCCCATCGGTGAGGGATCTGCGCTGAGGATTACGCCGAATATCATCACTGCGATGAAATAGAACCATTTCCTGTTTGTAGTTTTGACTTTTTTCTTTTTCACCATCACAAACATGAAGATCAGGAAAGCAACCCAGAGACCGAACTTGATGACAATTTTCATCCAATTCTTAGAAGCATCTTCTGCTTGCAGCGCCATAAATTTGTTTATCCTGCTTATCGCTTCTTCCTGCGTGAGTGAGAATTCTGAGAAATTCCTTTTCAGTTCTTCTTTTGTCTGAAGTCCAAATGCTTTCTTAAGTACGATATTCTCAATATCATTCGCTTTCCCGATTTCTGCAATGGTCATATTGCTTTTGATAATGAGTTCGGCTGGCTTTGCGAGTTTCTCTCCTTTTCCTGACCACAATCGCACAGAAATAATTGAACCAACAACAACGAACAGAATGACCAGTAGTAACTTCAAACTAAGTAAAATTTTATCTTTCATATTATTCCTCTCATTCTATAATAATACAAACATCAAACAACCATTGATCATTTTCTTCAGGTTTCTTTCTTTTCATTCATATCCTTTTAGCTTTATTAAATTTTTTATTAATTTTCCAATTCGATTTTTACTATTTTGCCATTGGGGATTATTTGCAACTCTTATTTAATACTCTGTATGCAATAATTTTATCCACTCCTCAAAAACAGGATTTATGATTTCATAACTCCCTTTTGCCTTTTGAACCAAATTCTTTTTTATTAAACTATTTATAGTTGAAGTTAACGAAGATGTTTCAGGCAGATCATACTTTTTTCGATATTCTCCTGAAAATAGTTTTTCATATTTTAAATTTGATATTGCAATTAGAGTTTTTCTTTGATTTAAACTTAATTGGTCATATATATTCTCAAAAATAAAGGACTGACTATCAATAATCCTTTTCATCCATAAAGTATTAAAAGCGATGTTTTTATTATCAAAACCCTCCAGTATCATTTCCCAGATCACAGCCGCAAAATATTGCGTGAAATGCGGGTGACTTCTTGATCTTTCCAAAATATTTGAGATTGTATTATTGCTGATTTTCAGCTTTGTTTTTCTGAACCTGTTTTTGATATAAGATGTCAGATCACTATTTGATATCGGATAAATCGGCATTTTGAAACCGAACTCATAAAATGGTGAATTCATATCCGTAAATATAAACTCCATAAGAGATTGTTTGCTTCCTAAAAAAATGTATGACACTTTCTTATGGAATTGGAAAAGAGAACGCATCCAATTGATCAGAAAAGGTTTTATTCTTTGAACTTCCTGAAATTCATCAAAAGCAATACATATTTGGATATCTTTTTTTTCAGCGACTTTATCGGGAATATTTAGAATAGTTTCAATATCGGCATGATCTTCTATATTCTGAATTTCGAGAGAGACTGACGGATTTCCATAAGAATCAAATGAAATTTTCGGATAAAGATTGTTAAATAATTTTCCGATTTTCTGGGTTAATTTCTTTATTCCTGTTTTCCAATTGAAAAGTTCTTTTGCTAATAAGGCAGAATACTCTCTGGCAAAATTATCCAATGTTTCGAGCTTATACATATCGAAATATATCGTGATAATATTCTTATCATCCAGTTCATCAAATGCTTTCAAAATTAGTGAAGATTTACCGAACCTTCGAGGAGAATACATCCAAAAAGAATATCCGTTGACAATTGCCCTCTTGATTTCTTTTAATTCTTTTTCCCTGTTACAGAAATTTTCTCCCGAAACAATTTCTCCGTATTTAAAAGGATTTTCCATCAAACCTCTTTTCAGGTCGTCGTTTTACGACTCGCTATTTAACGACCCAATCAACTCACTGTTTTACGATACGTATTTTTGTGACCCCTTAAGATTAATGTCAACTGTTTTTTTATTCGCAACATTCAAGTCCCAATTGTACAACCTTCAATTCAACGAGCTGAATATTACCCAACTTCACACCAAGTAAAATTTTATTGTTCATATTCGAATCTCCCTATATTAGTGCGATCATTATTAAAATGATTCCGATAAGAAAACATACCAGTATCATAAAATAATATATGAATGGTAATTTTTCTCTTTTGAACTCTTTTAGATTTTCTTTCCACTTTCTCGGGCGCTTAATACGCAACCTGCCTGATGTCAAAGCATAGAAACAATACAGCAGGAGCACAATGCCGAAAACCAGCAATAATACCTCAAACGCTGCCATGCTTACCTCCTATACGATTTCCTTTTTATGTAAAACGACATTTCTTTCTGCCAATTTATTTATTATAAAGTTGTAGTTGCTCTCATCCATTCCGATATATTCCGGAGGGCATATACCCTTTGGTAGTTTTTTCTCTTGGAGCAGAAGCCGGGCAACAGCCGTACATGTGTAACCGGTAGTTCGTGCCATGGAAGTCGTGCCTGTTTTCTTATCATAAGAATCTAGCAGATCATAGGTGAATGAATAATTCGAATTGCCCTTTTTGGCATCAATGATAACTCTCATAAAGGTAATATCTTCTTCGCCTTGGGCAAATTGCCAGTTCTTGAAAAGCAGCTTTGATGTCATCTCTATCGGCTTGATCTTTTTGCCATTCACATCCATCTCCTTGTAGCTCAGGAAATCATTGTCCCGCAGTACTTTCATGATCTGGGCATGCCCGGGATATCTTAATGTTTTTTCTTTCATAAATGGGATTTGAACGGTTCTCAACAAAGTTCGAAGCCCATCCGTATTAAACGCTTCCAGTGTCCCAACTCCAGGCACCTCGATATGTTCTATATCAGAAAGAGCAGGTTTTATGATTTCTTTATCAAACTCGATAAAGCGTGCAGGTCGTATATACTCCTCCAGCACATCTATCGGGGAAAATCCCGCTTTGTACTGGAAAGGCATTTTTCGAACTTTTGGCAATCCACCTACAAAACATTCATATCTTGTTATATCATCCATTTGGGCATTTTGATAGCCCAATATGATATTGCATAGACCGGGAGCGACTCCGCAGTCTATTACTGCTGTCACATTTTGCTCTTTTGCAAACTCATTGAGGGGAAAAGGATCCTCTGGAAAAAAGGCAATATCAACTACATTTGTTCCTGTCTTGATAATTTTCAACAGTGTTTCAAATCCCATGAAACCGGGTACTGCCGAAATTGCAAGATCAACCCCTTTTAATAATTCGGTAAAATCCGTTTCTATTACAAGGTCTACATGCCGAACTTCTAATTTGTCTATGCCTTCAAACTGAGTGAGTTTGCTTGCGTCCTTGTCAAAAACAGTAATATGATATTTTTCATCTTTTGCCAGATCTCTCACGATCTCATGACCGACAAGTCCGGCTCCAAATACTGCGATATTTTTATTCATTGAACCTCCTTCTCTATTCAATGAGGCCATAGAGAAATTTTATTTCGTTTTTCCAATTTTCTCTATCGGGTGTTTCCAGAATGAGAGGTATATCATCAAATCTTTCATCATTCATGATATACCTGAAACCATCTATGCCGATGAAACCTTTACCAATAGGAGCATGTCTATCAATTCTGCTGCCACATTCTTTTTTTGAATCATTGAGATGAGCTCCCTTAAGATAATCAATACCAATCTCATCTTCGAACCGCTTCATTGTATCTTCATATTTCATTTTAGTGCTGATATCGTATCCTGCTGCGAAAATATGGCATGTATCGATGCACACGCCAACTCTGGATTTATTCTGAATTTTCTCGATAATCTGTGCAAGTTCTTTGAAAGAAGAACCCACACTCGAACCCATTCCAGCTGTTGTTTCTATCGCGAGTATCAGATTCCGGGTTTTCTCAATCGTGATGTTGATTGATTCTGCAATAATTTCAAGGCATTCTTTGGAAGTAATTGTATTCAATGCGTTGCCGGGATGAAAGTTCAGGTAATCCAACCCCAATAATTCACACCGTTCAACTTCATCGAGAAAAGCAGCACGGGATTTTTCAAGAGCATCTTTTTGCGGATGACCGAGATTTATCAGATAGCTGTCATGTGGCATAATATATTTTGATGAAAATCCATGTTTGGAGCAATTTTCTTTGAAATTTGCAATAACCTGGTATTCAAGCGGTTTTGCGTGCCATTGCCTTTGATTCTTTGTGAACATAGCAAAAGCTTTTGCTCCAATTTCATGAGCATTAAGCGGGGCATTCTGCACACCCTTGCTAGCACTTACATGCGCTCCGATATATTTCATAATAAAAAAGATGCACACAAATTATTCATTCATGTGCATCCAAATTTCCATAAGAGATTTTATAATTTCTCTAAAACGTTTTTTTCAATTTTGTCTGTTAATTCAACGGATTGCTTAAGGATTTTTTCTGCTTCTTCGCGGGTTTTATTTTGGAACTTTTTATCTTTTACGCCGGGCAGGTTTATGAGCACATTGAAATACGCACTTTTCAAGCCGGTAAGAGCTGTTATTGCAGAAACGCCTGCATCGGAAAGTGCATTTTGATTTCCATATTTTGCTGCAGTCTCAGCCAGGACAATGACTTCCCAGCACAACTTCATCGTGTGTAACGGAACCAGGGTGGCATCCTTTATCGCTTTTTGAATTGCTTCTGATCTTCTTATCTTATCTTCTTCAGTCTTCTTTGGAAGCTTCATTGCAGCCATATAATTATTGAATGCTTCGGTATCTTTATCGATCGCTTCAATAAGCTGCTTCTTCATCTGCTGTGCTTCCCACGCCATTGTGAACATTCGTGCTTCATTTTCTTTGTAAGCGATTCTCTCTTCAGAGTTTTTAAATTTATATTTTCCAGTTGTGAGATTGCCGACCATTGCAGTCAAACCTGCGGCAAGACTACCGCACAACGCAGCAACGCTTCCTCCACCAGGTGCAGGAGAATCAGATGCAAGTTCATCAACAAAATCTTTTACGGTGAAATTTACCAATAAATTATGCTTTGCAATTTTATACTCGATTATCTTTTCGTTTGGATCGAATTCTGAAATGTCATTCAATCCGAGAGAAACAATAGCAGTATGAACCAGCTCTTTATCAGACACCGCATAAGATGAGCCCTGTTTTTCCAGAAAATATCTTCCTGCGTTTAGCATTGCTTCAAGAGGGATCAGTCCCACAAGCTCGCTGCCTGTGACGACCAATCCTTTTTCAAATGCAATCTCGCGAACTTTGTCGAACACAAGATGGGGAGGTGCAATTTTGTAATTGGTAAGATTTATTGAAATTTGTGCCTGTCCATATTCCGGGATATACCAACCGATCGCCTTCACATGATTAAAAATGCCGGGGGTCATGATGAGATTTCCCTCATCGTCTTTGACGGGCTGGTAATTTTCATCACGCATCCTGCGCCCCTTTTCACGGATCGTCAGTGCAAGCTCCTTTGCTTTTTGTGTATCTCTGGTGTTCAGGTCTATGTTATATGCGATAAGGAATTCACGAGCACCGGTTGCCAGAGCACCAGCATTTTTGTGTATTTTAGCAGGACCGAAATCGGGTTTCCAGTGAGGATCTTCAAGTTTCTTAGCCATTCCTTCAAATTCTCCCTGCCGTATATTTGCAAGGTTCTGTCTCTCTTTTGTTGATGCAGAATGCTCATAAAGAAACACGGGAATTTTTAATTCGTCTCCAACTCTTTTTCCAAGCTTTTTAGATATTTCGATGCAGTCTTCGGTCGTAACACCTGCTACAGGTACAAAAGGACAGACATCGGTTGCTCCCATTCGCGGATGAGCGCCGGAATGCTGCTGCATATCAATTATCTCAGATGCTTTTTTAATTGCTCTGAACGCAGCTTCCTCGACACCTTCGGGAGTTCCCACTAAGGTTACAACAGTTCTATTCGTATCTTTACCGGGATCAACATCGAGCAGCACCACACCATCGACTTCCTCGATCTGGTCAGTGATCTGTTTGATTATCGCTTCGTCGCGCCCTTCACTAAAATTTGGAACACATTCAACAATTTTCATACTTTATAAACTCCTTAAATATTCTCTATTTATCATCCTCTTTCGATTCGCTCTTTTTCAATTCCCCTACATACAGCATCTTCAAATTTGAGATCGCTTCATTGAGAATTGCTTCTTCATCTTTATCCAGATTCCCTTTTGTTTTCTCTCTCAGAGTTACCAGCATTTCAATAGAAGATTGGGCTACTTCCGGTTTCATTTCAGACTTTTTTAAGGATGGATGTTCAATCTTCCCGAGAGCAATCAATCCCTGCAATTGAAAGGACAATATTATCTGTTTGAAAGCATCTATATTCTCCATGTATTCTCCTACTTTCTACCGCCCGAACCGGGTTTTGTGATGGGGATATTCTCTTTGCACAAAGGGCATTCATAAGGTTCGTAAGCTTCGATCTTCAATGTCAATAAGGGAAATACGGGCACTCTGAAATCAATCGTACCTCCGCTTCTATCAACAACGAGCCCCACTCCGACAATATCTACATTTCTCTCTTTTATACAATCTATCACCTCGAAAACGCTTCCGCCTGTTGTGGTCACATCTTCGATTATAAGAACTTTCTCGTGGGGTTGCAGATCGAATCCGCTGCGGATCGACATCTTTCCATCTTTTCTCTGAGTGAAAACAAATCTCTTACCCATCTGCCTTGCAACTTCATAACCGAGTACGATTGCACCAAGGGCGGGACTTACGACGACATCAAAATCAAGATGGTTACATTTCCTTGCAAAAGCTCTCCCGATCTTTACTACATCTTCAGGTATCTGGATGAGTTTTATTTTTTCGACATAATACTTACTATGCTTACCTGATGTAAGTTTGAAATGCCCTTCAAGGAAGGCACCGGAATCTACTAATATTTTTTCAATTTCTTTGCTGTTCATAAGTAATCTCTCGTCACCGATCTATTCTTCATTATTTTCGAAACGTGATTTTCTTGACGCTCAATCATGAGTATCTGAATTTTCTCACTCGTGCTGAAGTGGCGGAAGTGGTAGACGCGCTAGGTTCAGGACCTAGTGTCCATTATGGATTTAGGGGTTCGAGTCCCCTCTTCAGCACCAATTATTTATGATTCAGCTCTTAAAAGGAGCATATCTGTTGTCAAGAATAAACCTATGAATAAGATTATGAAATCGGGAGAAATTTTGGATATACAAAAGCAAATGGAGATCATTAAGCAGGGAGTTGAAGAGATCATTCCCGAAAATGAACTCATTAAAAAACTCAATTATTCTCACAAGAAAAATATTCCACTCAGGATAAAATACGGCATCGATCCTACTGCTTCAGATGTTCATATCGGGCATATGGTGCCCATCCGGATCATGCGAAGATTTCAGGACCTTGGACATGTCGGCGTGATCGTTATCGGTGACTATACTGCACAGATTGGTGATCCGACCGGTAAGAACGAGTCCAGACCACATCTTTCTGCCGAAGAGGTAAAACAAAATGCCGAGAAATATATGGAACAGCTTTACCATGTGCTTGATAAAGATAAAACTGAAGTTCGTTATCAAAGCGAGTGGTTTGGTCCGATGCAGCTTTCTGAATTCATTTCATTACTCGGAAAATTTACAATGGCGCAGATCATGGCGCACGACACATTCCGCAGACGCTATGAAGAGAGTCTTCCTTTTGGCTTACATGAGCTGATGTATCCTATTTTGCAGGCGTATGATTCCGTAGCCATCAAAGCTGATGTCGAACTTGGTGCAACCGAGCAGAAATTCAATATTCTTGCAGGACGGGATATGCAAAGATACTTCAATATGCCGGAACAGGTTGCAGTGCTGATGCCCATTCTCATCGGTACGGACGGTGTGGAAAAAATGAGCAAAAGTCTTGGCAACTACATCGCAATTTTTGATTCACCGGAAGATAAATACGGCAAGATCATGTCCATTCCTGACGAGCTTATCGAAAATTATTTTCTTTATGCCGCCTTTTCATCACCAGAAGAGATCGCAGCCATGAAAAAAGAACTCGAAAAAGGGATAAATCCAAAGCTTATCAAACAAAACCTGGCTCGCCGGGTCGTTGAGCTTTATCATAATAAAGAAGCTGCTGAGAAAGCCGAGAATCATTTTAACACTGTCTTTACCCGGAAAGAAATTCCCGATGAAATACCAACAGTAAATATGTCACAACAAAAGATTTGGATTGTTGATTTATTAAGGAATAATAATTTAAGCAACTCCGGCAATCAAGCAAAAGCATTAATAAAACAGGGTGCTGTTCATATTAATGGAAATACTATTTCTGATAGTAGCGCTGATATTGAAGTCAAAAATGATATGATAATAAAGGTAGGAAAAAGAAAATTTTTGAAAATAAAACTGATTAAGAAATTCAGAATTTCTTGACACTTAAATGTAAAAATATGTGTTCAAATTAAAATTTATGGAGGTACACATGAAGAAGATAGTATCGATTTTTCTGATTATTTTGTTCGGTATAATATCTATAGCACAAGGAGATATTATTAATGATTTAAAAAACTTTGGAGAAGTGAACGGCAAAGAGTATATGAAGCCATTTGTGAATGCTTTTGGAAGCGACCTGAATTCCGGCTGGTTCAGTACTGCAAAGACCAGCCCCCTAAGTTTTGGCTTGACTTTTAATGCTATGCTAGCAGTTGTTCCTGATGATGATAAAACATTCTTGGCTCAAAATCCAGATACTCTTCGATACAAAGAAACGGAAGTGGTTTCGGCTACAGTTTTTGGCAACAACGGTGGTTTTTTTACTTCTGACGAATACCCTGAGCTTTTCTTACCCGGTGGTGTTGATATTAAAGCTGTTCCTCTTATAGTACCCCAGGCACATCTTGGTTTGCCCGGTGGATTCGAAGTAGAAGTCCGTTATATTCCTCCCTATGAAATTAAAGATATGGGCAAAATCTCCTTTGTGGGTGGTGGTGTGAAATATCAAGTAAGCAAACTTATCCCCATGCTTTCTGCGTTACTTCCGATTTCTATTCAAGGTTCATATCAACAACTGAAGTTGGGTGATGTTGTAACAGTAAACAGTGCGTTTGTAAATATTCATGCAAGCAGGGGACTGGTTGTTCTTCCTGTCACTTTTTACGGTGGTATTGGATATGAAAGCACGCAACTCAAAGCGAAATATACTTATACCGAACCCTGGTCTGGTACGGAAGTGCCGATTGATTTTGATATCAACGGAGACAACGGTTTCCGATTTACTGCCGGTGCCCGTTTAAAAATATTACTCCTCGATGTAATGCTCGACTATTCAGTTGGCAAATATCAAACACTTCGTGCAGGTGTTGGTTTTTCGATTTAATAAATTGTATACAACATTGTATCAAACCCGGAGTTTTTGCTTCGGGTTTTTTTGACGAGGGAAAATTAGATTTTTATACAAGACCAGTACAGATTGATAATTTAATCAAGCGTACTGTTAAAAACAAATTTGACAAAAAATTAAATTGAAATCTAAAAGGTAATATGGTATTAATATGAATAAAAGACAGAGAAAAAGAATAACTAATACTCACACTCTTAAGCGTAGAAACGGATTCATTTTATAATATCCTCTCTATTTATTGGTCCCGGATAAAGAGGGTTACAATATGAAAGAGCAACGCAAATTTGAGAGACATGATATTGGACGAGGAACTGAGCATGAGGGATTTCTTCCAAACGAAATGATTATAAGTGTAGGTGGAAAAACTTTTTTATAAAAAATAATTTCAACTTTTTTAAGTGGTGTCGTCACAAAACAGGTATTTATATGATATATAAGTAATGAGAGATTATAGATGATAAGAAAGTTTATGAATTTCGAAAATTTAGCATATTTATCTTATTTTATCAAATTTAGTAGAAAAATATTTGGTGCTAATATCCTGTTTTCCAGTATAATGCCGAAGAATGGGGGCTACAATGAAAAATAAAGTTATTCTTCTTTCTTTTATTTTTCTTCTTTTTACATATTCCTTCTTGCTGGGAGAGAACAATATGGAGCTTATCGCAGAATTCACAGGGGAACATCCTCGTTCCGAATTTGGTTTCCATGCTGCAAGTCTTGATTTTAACGGCGACGGCATTGATGATCTTGTTATAGGTTCATATAAGTGGGATCCTGAATATCCTGGTTGGCCCGCTCAGCCATATAGTTGGGGAAAAAGTTATTTCTACTTTGGTAAAGAAGAAGGATTTGGTGATTCGATTGATTTCACAATATCGGGTTTTGATAGCCTTAGAGGATTTGGCAAACACTTAGAAAATCTTGGCGACATGAACGGTGATGGTTATGAGGATTTGGGATATAGGACATATTATTATGATCCTGATGAGGACTTATCTCATTATTTTGCAAACATTTTATTAGGAAATGCCGCTATGGATTCGATCCCCGATTATACTTACGAGTTTCTCGGAAGTGAATTCAGTCCAACTCATACACCAAATTTAATGTGGCTCGGTGATATTAATGGAGATGGATATGATGATGCAGGATTTGTAATTTCAAAGAGAATAGGAACAAAGGAGCAAGAAGATTGGGTGTACTTGATTTACGGAAATGAATTTAATCTGCATTACCTCTGTGGATTTGATTGGAATACTTTCGGCACTGATATATGTGGTTTGGGAGACGTGAATAATGATGGATTTGGTGATTTTATTATTGGGCATTCGGAATATGATTATATAAGCAAACTACTTTTTTTAGGTGGAACTGAAAATGATTCTATTCCGGATATGTTATTAAATGATTATATATCTAATCCATATTATATAACCTATTCTGGGGGAGGGATTGGAGACTGGAATGGAAATGGGATAGATGATTTTAATGGAGGAACAGATGTATACGGAGCAGATATATGGTTTGGATCTGAAACAACACTGCAACAACAAATGCATCTGGAATTTTATGATGTTGTACACTATAGAAATAGTGATCACGGTGATCTGAATGGAGATGGGAAAGACGATTTTGCAGCTGGAAATCCTGGAGGAATGGGAGGTCTTGATGGAGATGTTTATATTTATCTAGGATGCCAGAACGGTACGATTGATTATCATATTGAAGGTGAATATGGGGTTGGCTTGGGATGGTCTGTAGCCGTAGGAGATTTTAATAACGATAATTATGACGATGTTGCAGTTGGAGGTAAAGGGTATAATGCTTCCTTTATTGATAGTTGTTACTGTGGTAAGGTATATGTTTACGCCGGAAACGCAGATTTAGAAGAAGCTGACCCGAATATTGCGGTTGATGAGGAGACAGAACCTCAAGCCGGTATTGAAATGATTGCCTACCCAAATCCCTTTAAAAACCAAATCGAATTTGAAATAAAAGCAGATCATCTTAATTATCTGAAAGTGCAAATATATAATATTAAAGGGCAGTTGATCGAATCTATTAACGTACAAGAGAGGAATTTTATATGGCAGCCTAAAGAAAGGACGTCAGGAGTCTATTTTTGCAGACTGTTGTATCAGGACAGGGTCTTATCTATGAACAAGGTAACATTCATTAAATGATTATATTAGAATTTATGAAAAGACAAAAATATCGAGTGGTGATGTTACAATTTGATGATTTTATAATTATGTATAAATACCGGAGTTACTATGAATAAAAAAATAAAAAAGCGGAATCAATTACTCCTTTTGCTTTTAGTTTTTTCCTTTCTTCTTTTTACATATTCCTTCTTGCTGGGAGAAAACAACATGGGACTTATCGCAGAACTCACAGGGGAACATCCTCGTTCCGAATTTGGTTTCCATGCTGCAAGTTTTGATTTTAACGGCGACGGCATTGATGATCTTGCGGTCGGGGCACACCGTTGGGATCCGGAATATGAGGGTTGGCCTGCATTGGCAAACCCTTGGGGAAAAATATATATGTATTTCGGGAAAGAAGAAGGTTTTGGCGATTCGATTGATTTCACTATTTCCGGATTTGATAGTCTTAAGGGATTTGGCAAACACCTGGAAAATCTTGGTGATTTGAATGGTGACGGGTTTGAGGATTTGGGATATAGGACATATTATTACGATTCGGATGAGGATGTCGGACATTATTTTGCTGATATCCTTTTAGGAAACAATGTCTTGGACTCGATACCTGATCATACTTATGAGTTTCTTACAAGTGACGGCTATACATCAACCAACACTCCCAGCTTGAAGTGGCTCGGTGATATTAATGGAGATGGTTATGTTGATGCAGGATTTGTAATTTCAAAAAGAATAGGTACAAATGAACAAGAAGATTGGATTTATATTATCTATGGTAATGATTTTGACCTGATTTATTTCGCACAGATTGGAAGAGAAAATACTATAATTAATGGAATTGGGGATGTTAATAATGACAGCTTCAGTGATTTTATTATTGGACATTATATTGACGGAACAGTAAGAAAGCTGTTGTTTTTCGGTGGAGCTGAAAATGATTCCATTCCTGATATAATTTTAACAGATATAATTCCAAATCCTTATTATAACACAACAGGAGGAATAGCAATTGGAGACTGGAATGGAGATGGAATTGATGATTTTAATTCTGGCATAGATTGTAATGGGCCTGATATCTGGTTTGGATCTGAAACAACACTGCAACAAAAAATGCACCTGGAGTTTTACGACTGGTTGGTCAACAGAAATAATGATTTTGGTGATCTGAATGGAGATGGGAAAGACGATTTTGCAGCCGGGTTACCAAGTATGTATGTTGATGGAGATGCCTATATTTATCTTGGTTGTCAGAATGGTACGATTGATTATCATATTGAAGGCGAATATGGCGTTGGTTTAGGATGGTCAGTAGCTATAGGAGATTTTAATAATGATGGTTATGATGATATTGCCACTGGAGGAACAGGACATTATGCATCCGGTATGAACGACTGCTGGTGCGGTAAAGTTTATGTTTATGCCGGGAATCCCGATTTGGTTGAAGCTGACCCGAATATTGCTGCAGAAAAGGAGATAGTACCAAATCCGGCTGTGGAATTTAATGCTTATCCTAACCCATTTAATTCAACTATTACTTTCACAGTAAAATTTAGCAACGAACAAAACCAACAATACGAACAAATACAAATTGAGATATTCAATATAAAAGGCAAAAAAATGAAGGAGATTCCCATCGTCTCCCCATCTCCAAGTCACCAAGTCTCGATCACATGGAACACAGAAAAACAACCGCCAGGTGTGTATTTTTGTAAGTTATTCAGTAATAAGAAGATATTGAGTATAAAAAAAGTAACTTTGGTAAAGTAGGCACCCCTTGAGAACATGTTCAAATATGATTATGGTTAACTTAATACAATCAGTATTTATCAATCATCTTCATACTATGAATGTAAATATCGAAATTAAAACACCAATGGTGTACTTGTGTGTCAACCCGTCCGGCATAGCCGGACTTTACCCTGCGTTGACAGGGTGAACATAAAAAAAGGAATTTTTTTATGTCACGTAAAATAATCATAATCGTCCTTGTTTTATTAATAACAAGCACGTTGTTTTCTTACTATTCCGATGAATATCCTATCGGAACCTATACACATTACTATAATATTGAAAACAGCATTATTCCTATTGCAACATATCTTCAAGATGCGCATTACAATGTAGTTACAGATGGTTATGTCGCTGATGATGAATTATTGATCTTTGATGATCATCATATCGATGTGATTTTGGGAGATCGAAGTTATGAAAGCAAATTACGAAGAGCAACAAAATCAAATTACTGGGAATATGAAGCTGAATACTATAGTGATTACAACAATAACGAAGTACCCTCGTATGATCCAAAATCGGTTTTTCCTCTCAGGTTTAAAGGAGAGGATGCATGGCCAGAGGAAATGTGGTATTATGCTGTACAGCGAGATTTCGAGGAAGAAGATATCTTTGATCCTGAAAATTTTAATAATTCAATCAATTCTAAATACTTTATTCGTTGTGAAGAGGGATTAGGCGAAGGGTTCGTTGTTGATACTTTGCTATATCATTCAAAAGAGCAGAATATTTATCCTCAAATAGGTGATTATTTCTATGGATCTAATTACACATACAAGATAAAATATACAATGAAAATACCAGAGGGTGAATATCCTACACCAGAAACAGAAGTATGTAAGATAGGTCTGAAAATGTTAAGAGAGGATGATAATGGAAAAATTGTTCACGAATTAATACCATTATCTGGAAGTGTTGCAGAATTAATTACTCTTACAAAACAAGACTTTGATGATGCAAGTGCTATTGGAGATGATTTTGGTACTTTTGAATATAGCATACCAAAATATACTATGCATGGTTACAACAACTTTGATCCGAAGTGGAGTAGATTAAATTTATGTCCCGTAGTCTGGTATAGTGATAATGGAACACTCGAAATTGATAATGTCTTGATAACCGATACAGTTTTTGAAGCTCTTGATGATCCCTATAGTACAGTATCAATGAGAGTTAAAAATCGAGTAAATGAATATATCGGTTACCAAAATGTATGCGGATTTGCCGGAACGGATGAACCATCTATACCACAATTCTTGGCAAACATGAGAGTCAAAAATCTAATTGAAGGAGAAGGATCAAAACTAATGTGTTGTGTTTCCTTGAGAGGAGGGTATCGTGCAGATTATTATGGATATCCTCATCATAACATAAATCGAGCATATAGCTATATTGTTGATCCTTCACAATTAATGCCGGATAGGTATCCATCCCTGGTATCCATCAAGTGGAATACAATTACAACAAATAAATGGTCATGCTTTCAAGGTCGGATAGACAAAATGAACGAAGTTTATGTGAGCACTAAAAATGAGTGTTTGTATAAAGAAAGCAAATTTTATCCTATCGCTCAATCTTTTGGTAGAAAAGGACAAATTAATGGAGAATTTATATGGGAAGGATACTTACTCCCACCTGATGAATCTCAGAAAGCGTTATGCTATCTACCTTTGTGTTATGGTTCAGATGGTGTATTTTATTATGTTTTTGAAAATATGGGCTCCCCTAATGATCCCTATGAGGATGAAATAAATGGAGATCCGATCCATCCAGATATTGATGAACCGAAAGATGATATTCTTCGATATCAGGTAGGACTTGTTAATAACTATGAAGACGGTGCCGGTTGGTGGATTACCGACCAGTATTATTCAGTCCAAGAATCTAATGCAGAGATTTTGAAATTAGGAGAAGATTTTATCAAACATCTTAATTGGAGTGAAGAAAGAACCTCAACATTGATGCCTGATTTTACCACTATTAATTTGGATTTGGGTATATTAAATAATGTTGAAATATGTGCATATGATCCAACTGGTTTGAATAACCATGATGAATACTCGGAAGAATATGAAGGATATGTTGAATGTTCTGTTTATATTGAGAATGATATTCCCTACTTCATGCTTGTCAATAGAAGAGGTAACTTCCCATATCATGATTTTGTAGATGAGGATGGTAATTTAATACCTGAGATCATACCTGATAATACTAATGTAGCTTTTGGAAATGCTGATCCTCAAGAAGTAACGTTTTATTTTAGTGATCTTGAACCTTGGCGAGAATATTCTTTTACTGATATGTATGAAGATGACACACTCTATCAAGATCACACAATCATTGCTCAGGTATCTGAAACTGGTGAGTTGGAAACGAGCTTGCCAATAGAACCGGGTGATGGACGGCTTATCAGGATGAGCATTCATAAGTCGATACCAGATACTATAGATACTCAATTTACTGTTCCGAATAACAAACACTGTCTTATTGATTATACTATCACTGTTACAGAAAGCGGAACACTCGTCCTCAACGACGGCGTAACACTGCATCTCGATGAAAACAGCTCTTTTGAAGTGTATGGCGATATCGAGATCGGTAATAACGTCACCTTTACCTCGCCGGATTCTGTCCGATGGGATGGGCTGTATTTATTTAATACCGCCGCTGAGATTGTTATGAACAATGTAACCTTTGAGAGAGGTGAAATTCATAATGATTCCCGTTCCTTAATGATAAGCAATTCAGAATTTAACAATTCCGGTATTGAACAAAAGGGTTTAGTCTTAGAAGTAGACTATACTAATTTTGATAATAGCAATATCTATGCTTTTAGAGGCGGCAGGAAAGGGCTGCCCCCGCATGTGATGCCAGCACATATTGAAGTTGATGTTAATAATTGTTATTTTGAAAGTTGCAGTGATTATGCAGTTACAATAAACAATTATCCATTATATGAGTTTCAGAATAATGTTATTACAAACTGTGGTGGTGGTTTTGATATATCAAACAGCGGTAATCCTATAAAATGTATTATTTCTGATAATAATATACATAATAATTCATGGGTAGGGATCTGGCTTCATAATTCGTTCGCTGATATTTGCGAGCGCAATAAAATAGAAAATAATTATGTTGGTATAGTTGCTCTTGATAACAGCTCAATTACGATGATAGGAAATCCAGACTATCCTCATTCTACTATCAAAGACAATATGCATCAGGAGCTAATATTTGATACCTCAAGTTTTCCAACAAAAATTAGTTATAATAAAGTTATTGATGATGCATATACTACTGGTAGTCATGATCAGTATTTAATCAGAACTATTGAATTCCTTTTCCATGTAACATTTGACATAAAGGATAACTATTGGGGGACTGTGTGTGAGAATTGGAATGAAGGAGATGGTGACAGTCGTTTTCATCCTGAGGCATGGTATGAGTATTTACCTATATGGATTCCAGGACCACCTGTTGATCCTAGAACTCTAACAGGACTGGAGGAATTATATGCTGCGGCAGATTCCTTAATTCAAATAGAAGAATATGAAACTGCTAAACAGGTTTATAGAGATATAATAGAACTATATCCAGAAAGCAAATATTCAATATTCAGTATGAGGAATCTATTACCCATGGAAACCGTTTCTGGACGGGACTTTTCCACACTCATGGAATATTATCTCACAGAACCAAACTGCAATATCAATGATGAGAGAACAAAATTAAGTCAATATCTTGCTAACTACTGTAAGATAAAAATGGAGCAATATCCTGAAGCGATCAGCTTTTTTGAAAATATTATTTCTGATCCGGATACTGAATTAGACTCGGTTTATGCAGTTATTGATGCGGGTTATACTTATTTGCTGATGGAAAACGAGGGTAAGTCCGGTTACATAGGAAAAATGGCAGAATTAAAACCGAAATCAGAAAAGGAATTTCGAACAATGAGAGATAAGTTATTATCCGAGTTGTTTGATATTAAAGAAATCGATCAAGGAGAACCAAATGTTGGAAATGCATTTGAACTTAATTATAACTTCCCAAATCCCTTCAATAACTCAACTACTATTTCTTTCTCACTTCCTATTTCCACACAAAACGCATACCTTAAAATATACAATGTAAGAGGACAACTCGTAAGGGAATTTTCACTTGATACGAAATCAGGCATAGGAAGTATTGCATGGGATGGTAATGATAGCAATGGGAAAAGATTGGGTTCTGGCATATACTTCTACAAACTCACTGTAAATCAAAAAGAGACTATTAAAAAGATGATTCTGATGCGATAATCTAAAAAAAAGTTACAAATCAAAGGAGTAGATACTTTTCATCTGCTCCTTTTCTTTATCACATTCAAAAAATAATTGTTTCCAAAAACATTTTCATTGACATTTATATATTCTAATTGAGACTGTGTCTCAATCTTAAAGAGTGTAATAAATGAATAAAAAAATAGATCAGTTCAAAAGCTTTTTAAAGAACAACAATTCACTCTGGTCATCGGAGCGAGAACAGATCACTCGTTTTGTGCTCTCTAACCCTGACCACTTTAGTGCAGATGATCTCTACCTGCAGCTCAAACAAAAAGAATATACCGTCTCCAGGGCTACCGTCTACCGCACACTCGATCTCCTTGTGAAAAGCGGACTTGTGGTCAAAACTCAACTGGAAAGCGGTGCTTATCTCTATGAACATGTGAAAGACTTGGCACATCACGATCACTTGATATGTAATAAATGCGGAAAGATCATAGAATTTCACTCAGATGGTATCGAATCGCTTCAAGAACAGATAGCAAAAGAGAATAAATTTCACATGACAGGTCACAGTCTCAGAATATACGGCATTTGCAGAGAGTGCCGGGAAGAAAAAAATTAGAGGTTATTGATGAATAGAATTCCACTTATAGAATTGAAAAAAGGCGAAAAGGCAATTATTGTTTCTCACTATGGCGGAAGAGTTTTCAGTAACAGGATGAGTTCTCTTGGTTTGCGAACCAATGCCGTTATAAAAAAAATTTCTTCACAGCTCTTTCATGGTCCGGTTACCATTCAAGTAGGAAACTCACAAATCGCACTCGGGCATGGTATGGCTCGAAGAATTATGGTTGAGAGGATTTCTGGTGAATAAAATCCTCCTGATAGGAAATCCTAACGTAGGGAAAAGTGTTATATTTTCACGTCTCACCGGCGTGAATGTCATTGCATCTAATTATCCAGGAACAACTGTTGGATTTACAAAAGGATATCTTAGACACGAGGGAAAGCGCTTCGAGATCATCGATGTGCCCGGCATATATACTTTAGATCCCACCACTCGAGCGGAAGAAGTCGCAGTACAGATGCTCGATGACATCAAAGATAACGAGCAGGCAATTGTTCTTAATATTATCGATGCGACAAATTTAGAACGAAATCTCCACCTCACCCTTCAAATGATACAAAAAAAGATACCGATGATCGTAGTTCTGAATTTCTGGGATGAATGCAAGCACACCGGCGTTTCTATAAATGTAGAAAAGCTCAAACAGGAACTGGATGTTCCGATCTTTACTACATGCGGAATCACAGGTGAAGGTATTAAGCATCTTGTGGATTCTATGGAGCAGGCAAAAGTCAGCACCCTGCAATTTAAAGAAGAAAATATCTGGAATGAAATCGGGCATATTATTGAGAAAACACAGCAGCTCACACATCGGCATCATACTTTGTGGGAGCGTATTGGTGATGCCTCCATAAATCCTATTGCAGGAATTCCGATTGCAATTATTATACTCACAATATCATTTGCCATTATTCGTTTTATCGGAGAATCTATAATCGGCTATATTATGGAACCGCTCTTTGATAAATTATGGACTCCGGTACTCATGAAACTCTCAGCACTTCTTGGTGGCTCGGGATTCTTTCATGATATTTTACTTGGTAAACTTGTGAACGGCTCTATTGCGTATGTTGAATCTCTTGGACTGCTCTCGACTGGCTTGTTCGTACCGCTCGGAATGGTGCTTCCATACATAATCTCATTCTATTTTGTGTTAAGTTTTGTTGAGGATTCCGGTTATTTGCCGCGATTGGGAATACTTATTGATAAGTTCATGCACAAACTCGGTATTCATGGGCTTGCGATCATTCCGATGTTGCTTGGAATTGGGTGTAATGTTCCCGGGGCTCTGGCAACAAGAGTCCTAGAAACAAGGCGTGAGAGATTTATTGCAGCGACCCTTATGGCAATCGCTATTCCCTGTATGGCACAGATAGCGATGATATTCGGGCTTGTCGGCTCTTATGGAGTCGGAGCGATATTTATCGTGTTTGGAACTCTCTTTATTGTCTGGATCGTACTTGGGCTTATTCTCAATACATTTATGAAAGGAGAGAGCCCTGAGATCTTCGTGGAGATACCTCCTTACAGATTCCCCTATATTCCCGGCTTATTGAAGAAAGTTTGGATGCGAGTCCTTTGGTTCATAAAAGAAGCTGTTCCCTTTGTTATTGTTGGTGTTCTCGTCGTTAATATTCTTTATTTTTCGGGCGTCATTAAATTCATCGGCAATCTTGCAGCGCCTGTGGTCAAAGGAATATTTGGCTTGCCAAAAGGGGCGGTTGGAGCACTTATTATCGGATTTTTGCGAAAGGATGTCGCGGTGGGAATGCTCATTCCGCTTGGGCTTTCAAAATCGCAGATGATCGTTTCTTCTGTCGTGCTCACCATGTACTTTCCCTGCATTGCCACTTTTGCAATATTGCTTAAGGAACTCGGCATCAAAGATATGCTGAAATCCGCAGGCATAATGATCCTTTCCACTGTTATTGTTGGCGGAATTCTCAATCTGGTTTTGTAGATAAAAAAGATATTTTTTTCTCTTTTAATTGAGATTGAGTCTTAATTTTATTAGATCAAAATTTATAATTTATGTTGGCTAATATCGGATTAAAAAATAAAAAGAAGGGAGGTGAAAAATGAATAATCCAAAAAAGATCGCACTTAATGCAGTCCTACTCTCAATCTTTTTCTTCGGGTATTACTTATATGCTTTTGGTTATCACCTGCCGGACAGGTAAGATCCCTTATCTACTTGCAGGCCTGTTTTTGCTTGGGTTGGGAATCTATCTCTTTATCATTTCCCAAAAAATGAAAACAAATAATTTTTGGAGCAATCATCAGCGGAATTTTTCTCTGGAGATTTTTCGGTGAATTTCTTGAAAATGCTGATTTATTCATCAGAGATGCAACTGTTGAAATCGCTCATTGGAATTTCCTAGCTGTACTCGGATTAATGATTTTTCTATTCCTGAATTTGAGAAAGCATTTACAGATTTCTGTTCAATTCTCTCTTTCCAGTTTCCTGTTCATCTGGTCTATGCATTATATAATGATCTTCCAATATGAAGTGCTTTCCCGAACTCATTTCACAACATACATAATGTGTGGAGTTTTCTTAATTTTAACAGGGCTTTCTATTTATAAAGTAAGGAGAAATAAACAAATTAACTCAGTAATGTTCTGGTCATATTTCGGGCTTTTAACTGCTTGGACAATTCTGGAATATGTCTGGGGTTGGAGATTGATTCCGGGTCCGTATGCTATTTAAAAGGATTTTGTCCTGCTTAAACGCCTTAAACATATCATAAAATACCCACCCCGTCCAAAATCCCTTGAAACCATTATCGTCAAATATACAGCTTGTTGTATTATCTATAAACATGTGCAGATGCGCATGAACTTTGGTGGCTACAAACAACATTAAAAATAATGAAGATGAAATAATAAATTTAGTGATGCCAATGCTATGGCTCATTGATGAATTAATCTAATTATTTAATGGGACAATTACAAGTCTAAATCCAAGATTCTCATTACAGAACAGTGGGCATGACATTCCAGTTATTGGATAATCTGAGAAGTTATTATTATCATTTTTTAAGTAATACATTTCTCTACATCCCGGTCCACATACCGACATCCTCGAATCCGGTGAAGCTAAAAGCCATTCTGCCACATTACTTTGAATATAATGAATTAAATATTCTCCGTTATCTGAAATTTCATTGCAAACTGGATTGCAGAGAGAGTCATTTTCAACAGAGCTTTTTGCGAAACAAACCTCCATTTGATATAATTCCGGTAAAGTTCCCCTCATCCAATTACAAAAGGCATTTGCCTCGAACCATCTGAGAGTTGTAACAGGTCCATAAATAAAATTGGATGAAGCAGATTTCCAATAATGCATTTCATCTAAGTTCCAACCGAAAGGGGCACTCATTTTGAATCTTCCTTGAAAATTCCAACCCACCTCCTGATTTTCCATTACTCCTTCTTTGACCAGCCAATATTCTTTAATCTCATAACCATCATCATTGATAAATGCTGCAAACTGTTCGTTTGACACTTCAAATTTGGAAATATAAAATTCCCCGGTTCGCTCAAATTCTATCAAATCATCTTCTATGACGGCAAGGTGTTTCCCTTTCGGAATCTTCAACATTTCATAATAAATCCGACCTTCGAATGTTAATTTTGGAAAGCATACATACTGTTCTAAATTGAAATCATCTGGCAAAAATGCGAGATCGATAAAAATCTTATAATCCTCTTCAGGTGAGATAATACCAAAGCTGCCCTTCATTGTATCATTTTTGATTGTGAACAGCTTTTTAGAAGATCTTTCGAAAATATTAATTCCAATATCTACACCATCTTGAAAGTTATCAATATTATAGGATATAATTAAATATTCCTTATCCATCTTCACTTGCACGTCTGTTAACATAGGAGGGGAAAATGCATTAATCTTAAACGGTATTGACAACAATATAAAAATCACAATTATATATTTTCTCATACCCGTTATCTTTTTAAAACTGCTATCGGTGTCAAATATATCATGCAAAATAAATGTTGTAATTATTATGCTTTCTGCTATTATTGTAAGTAGTTCTACCTGCTGAATTTTGTGATCGAAAATCTATTCTCTTGACAATCAAAAATAACAAATTGAAAAAGTTATCACGCAAGGTGAATAGATCATGAAAAAAATTATCATATTTTTACTCGCAGTCCTACTTGCCATCATGAGCTGCTCCAAATCTTCTGAAAAGCTATTGGTTATATACAGCTATCATCCTGAATATGAATGGTGCCAGCAGGAAAAGACGGGCATCGATGATGTCTTTAAGGACAAGAATGTCATTATTGAGTCCTTTTACATGGATACAAAAAGAAAGACAAATAAAACATGGGAAAAGAACGTAACGAATGGGGCGCTTCAGAAAATCGATTCCTTCAAACCCGATCTTGTGATCGTGTGCGATGACAATGCCTGCCGGCTCGTTGCAACGCAGTTTATTGACAAGAGACTCCCCTTTGTCTTCACGGGAATTAATGAAAACCCGAAAGTATACGGCATGCCAGCAAAGAATATTACTGGTGTTGTAGAACGCAAACTCATTCACGGCACTATCGATCTTTTGAAGAAACTTATTCCCTCCGTAAAAACAATTGCCATTATTACTGATAACAGCTCTACATCCCAGGCGACTGTTGGCAGATTTACCCAGGAAAATTTCCCTGTAGAATTATATGAAGTACATAAAACCAACGCTTATGATGACTGGAAAAAGTACGTAAGAAAGATCCAGACAGAAGTTGAAGCGCTTGGTATTTATTTGTACTTCACTCTTGAGGAAGCGGACTCTGAAGAAAGTGTCCCTGATGCGCACGTGCTGAAATGGACATTGGAAAATAATACACTTCCCACTTTCAGTTTTGAAGATTTCTCCGTGAAAAACGGTGTGCTTTGCGGGGAGACCCAGTCGGGTTTTGAACAAGGAAAGGAAGCCGCACTTATGGCCAAGGAAATTCTCTCCGGTGCTACTCCCTCTAACCTTCCGGTAAGAATGCCCAAAAAGGGAACGCTTATGATAAATAAAAAAACAGCAGACAAATTAGAAATAGTCATTCCCGAAGATTTAAAACAAAAAGCAAAAATAATACATTAAATGTAATTCTGAAAGGAGAAATCTATGATAAGAGTCGGAATTAACGGATTTGGAAGGATAGGGCGGCTTGTGTTTCGTGTGATGATGAATCGTAAAAATATTAAAGTCGTTGCTGTAAATGATATTACAGATGCAAAAACTCTTGCTCAACTTCTGAAATACGATTCCTCCCACGGCAAATTCCCCGGAACTGTAGAAGAAAAGGACGGTTCGCTAATCGTTAATGGTAAGGAGATCAGGGTCTTTGCAATTAAGGACCCCGCAGAACTCCCATGGAAAGAACTTGGCGTAGATGTGGTAGTCGAGGCAACTGGTATATTCCGCACGCGAGCACAGATCGCCAAACATCTCGAAGCTGGTGCAAAAAAAGTTCTACTCACCGTTCCTGCAAAGGATGAGATCGATGCAACAATTGTACTCGGCGTGAATGACTATATGCTCAAACCCGAAGATAAGATAGTCTCAAATGCCTCATGCACCACAAACTGCCTTGCACCCGTGGTAAAAGTGCTCAATGATAATTTCAAGATCAAATATGGGCTTATGACCACAGTGCATGCCTATACAAGTGATCAGAAGTTACTCGATTCACCTCACCCAGATCTGCGTAGAGCTCGCACCGCTGCATCTAATATCATACCCACAACAACCGGAGCTGCAAAAGCAACTGGAAAAGTTATCCCGGAACTGAACGGAAAGCTCGATGGTATGGCAATGCGCGTGCCTGTGCAGGATGGCTCGATCGTTGACTTCCTCTGTTTAGTTGAGAAAGATACTACAGAGGAAGAGATCAACAAAGTAATGAGATACGCTGCAATGGGTGAACTTAGAGGAATACTGGAATATTCCGAAGAACCCCTTGTTTCAACCGATATTATCGGCAATCCTCACTCTAGCATATTCGATGCACCACTCACAAAAATAATGGGTGGGAACTTCATCAAAGTGATCTCGTGGTATGATAATGAATGGGGTTACTCCAACCGGGTGGTCGATCTTATAGAGAAAATAATGTAATATATGAATTGTAATTCAGATAAAAAAGGGACGATTTTTAATGATCGTCCCTTAATCTATTTTAGTTAACAGAAATAATATTTTAATCCTCGCAACATACAAAAAAACGGTTCGGGCGAAGATCCATATTTATAAAAATCAATCTCTAAACTATAGACAAGCTTATCAAAAATGATCTTCTCGGTTCCTATAGTGATTCCGTAGTATGCATTTTTGTTTCCGTCTGATGTGTTAATAATCTAATCCGTTATAATATTGCTGAGCTTCAATATCTCTTTTTGTTCTTTTTGAAAAATATTGATTAGTTGAATAACGAGTATTATAATAATTTTTATAGGGTAATTGCTGTTTGAACACGATGTTAATAATATCATCCATGTTTTCACAAGTGTCATAATCACTCATTCCAATTGAATATGGTTGGAAAAGGGAAACATCAATACCCAGCGTGTCTGCTATCTCAGAAGGCAATCCGGGAAAACTGATCTCATTTACATCATATGGCGAGTAATATGTGAAACCCACGTATAGATTCCCATCTTCATAATTCCAATTAGCAGCTATTTGATCTGCATCTCCATTTATCATAATGTTTTCAAAAGATAAATTATCAGCATTATAATTCGACATAATTTCTGAAGTAGGAATTGAAACTGAGCTGGGAATACTATTGATATCTTCAATATTTTGTGCATAACCGAAGTAACACGAATCGGAATAATTACTAAGACTTAATTCAAGTTTCTCAAAAGGAAAATCATTAGAATAAAACATATTGAAATTATCAGAAGGAGAATCCCAAAACCAGTTTGCATCAAATATGATATAATCTTTCATAGAATTTCTATAAGCACTTAGAAAACTCTGATCAATGATACGATTTGTTGAAATCGATTTATAGGACATTGGTTTATCCAGATCGAATGTATATTCATTTACTATACCTTGTGTAAAGGGCAAATCTGATCCCCAATCACAATATGCATATATTTCTTTAGTAATATCTTCATTATAGACTGCATTGAAAAATGAAATATTGTTATTACTATCTAAATAACGAACGTTTCTTTGCTTTATTATGCTGTTTCCCCCAGGTGAATATCCCCATGTAAATGAGTATCTTGAGCTTGAGATCATGTATTTTGAATAATCTTCTTCGGGATAATTAAGTGTTACTTTATATTCGCTATTTGTGTCGCCGATATAATTTTCACCTTTTAGAAACCATTCACCCAATTTTACATCGGGGTCATAATTGATAATAATATCATGATAGCTTCCCCAATAATAATTTCTAATAATATATACATTTCCTCTTTCGCCAATAATATCTTCAAAAACAATTGTTTGGTCTCCCAAAACTGGTTCAATAAAGTATTCTCCACCAGTCTCAAGCACGACCCAACCTGTTCCCCGGATATAGTTATTCTGGAAATGCATTACAAAATCATTCACAGGTATAATTGGAGTTACACCCTCTCCACTTTTAAGGGTTCCTGTCCATGTACCACTCTCATCAAGCCATTCTGGTTGAACAAACTCAATTTCATAATCACCATTTCCAACACCATTTAGTATTGTTCCTGAAACTTCTATAGTAAAATCTGATTCCTGATTGTTTCCCGAATCATGTGCTGAACCATCTGCAATAAAATTAAAGTCAGTAACATTAAAAACAAATGGTTCACTAATGAAATTTCCACTTGTTTCATATTTTTCTTCATAATAGAAAGTCCATGAGCCACTACAAATAATAGTTGAATCGGGCATTAACTCGAATGTTAATTCTCCAATACCGTTATCATTCACAATATTAATATCCCATTTCTCTGTAGGATTTTGAGGACCAGGTCCTGTACTATCTTTGCTGCAAGAAAATAACATAAATGAAGTTATAACTAATACTACAATAATCAATTTTTTGTTTTTCATTTTTGCTCCTTTTGATTCTTTTTTTATTCTTCATGATTTATTTAAAAATAATAATTTATACTAAAATTTGGTCCATATAATCTTTTATTATTGATAGAATTAAAATAGTATCCAAGTGAAAAGGAAATGTGTTTGATATAGTAGCTTATGTTTACGTTTAGATTTTCATTGAATATCACATTCTCTTTATTACTAGGGAAACCAATTTTTAAATCATTTGAAATTTGAAATTGTATAGGTTTTGAATATACATTAATCTTGTAATTCCATAATATTCCATGTGTCTTTTCAACAGATTCTTCATAGTTGTAACCAATTCCTGTTTGAAAATTAATAAATCTATTTCGTGCAAACGTATAGGATGGAATAAATGCAAGTGAAATTTCTTTTTCGGAATTTTCTTTTTGTTTATATATTTGAGAATATACCTGCAATCCAAATCTTTTATAATATGCATCGACCTTCCATTCGAATCCATAATTATAATCTTTAATAAGATGATAAAGTACCAAAGTATTGATGCACCAGTTTTTCCCTTCGTCATGGTAAAAGCTATTCGACTTCTCAAAAGGATATTTTTGAAATTTCAACGGTCCTGTTTCATCACGGTTTAATAACTCATAAGGTAAGTAAAATGGTGCAAGACCTATAAGCAATAATATCTTAAAAGCTACATCATCTTCATCCACAGGTTCATCTTCGACATTGACATTATTATTGTGCAGATAAAATGAATATTTCCCTTTATTGATTTCATATGAATTAAGAGATAGGGTAATAAACAGGATTAAGATAAACACGATCGTCTTTTTTAACATATTCTGTTCTCTTTTAGTCCTTATTCATTCTATAGTCCAAATCTTTTATTTGAAATTATTTTACTCTAATATTTTTGAAATTTTTCCTAAAAGAGTTTTAAAATATAAGAGCCCCCCAATAGGAAGGCTCTCATAGATATCATTATAAATAACTTCTTACAATAAGATGTAAGTAAAGGTTGCTCCAAACTTAAATATAGAAATTTTTGTTTCAGACTGGTAATCATATTCATTATCTTCTATGTTAATAAAGGAGTATTCACCAGAAAGATCTAGAATCATTTGAGGAGAAACGTTCAAACCAATACCGCCAGTGAAACCAACTTGAGATAAGGGTTTATCTTCAGACTCACCACTTGAATTAGTATCCGTTATAGGAACGCTGTTTGAAAAGAAACCTAATCTTAACATTTTACTAAATTCAACACCCGCTCGTAAGCACATACCATTATCAATGTCACCGTAAAATTCATCACCATCTACTTCATAATTTTTCCAAGGTCTGTTTTGATATTCAATAATACCGGTGAAGGATTCAGATAATTCAAACATTGCAGAAAGAGCTAATTGTGAAGGAATGTCAATATCGTCAGTGTGACCTGATTCATCCCACTCTATTTCGTATTCAAAGCCAGGTGTAAAAGTAAGCCCAAGACTTATACGATCAGTAGGTTTGAAAATACCGCCAACTGTTAAGAAAGAACCTTTCATGTTCCAAAGATCACCGTCCTCGTCTTGGCCATTTTCATCTACCCAATAAGAAGTTTTACTCATAATACCAATGTTATATGCCAATCCTCCGAATATCTTATCGTTGAAATTAGCAGCGGCTCCCAAAGTTAACGTATTAAAGCCGCCATGGTGTTTATAGGTATATTCATAACTTGATTTATCATCATATTCATCATCATATTCATGATAATAAGTATACCCATAATCATAATAGGTTCGATATCCTGCGGCAAAAACTGTTTTGATTCCTGAATTGGGGATGTTGTATGGCATTGCGTAAGAAACATGATTGAATTTTGGATGAAATAGATATGACGATTCATAATCTTCCTCACCTTGTTCCTTATACTCGGTTTTTCTACTACCGAATATTGCTCTGGCACCAGCTTGAAAATACTGTTTATCCAGCATGCCAAGATTGGCTGGATTTGTGAATACGGCATTACTGCCGAACGTTGTTAATACTGTTGTTCTTCCGAGCGCGGAACTCCTTGCATCAACCACAGCTGGCTCAAATAGAGAATAGTATAATTGTGCCTGCAAAGAACTACCTACGATACAGATGAACATACATAAAATGATTAATTTTTTCATTAATCCTCCTGGATAATTATTTGATGTTTTTTTTTTTTGCTTTTAAAGAACTTTGTCAAGAAATACATCCCAACATCCTATTTATTCAGAACCCAGGTCATTTAACAATGCCTTGATCAACCTCTTCCTGTGCAATTTTCTATCAAAGGTGCTGTCCGATTTCCAACCTTCATCATAATAATACATTGTTTCTGATAATGCGAGAAAATCACCGTTCCTATTATAGTTAATTGCTTCGACACCGCACCACACCCATAAATTACTCATTCCAACGAGATCCTGATATATAGATTTTGATATGGTATATTCTCTTGCACCCCCTGATAATTTCCAGTTTTTGCGTAAATAATTGCTCCAGTTCCAATCCCATATATCTAAGAAAACATAATGAAGTGTTGGGTTTTCTTGAATCGTCCAAACAAAATGAAAATCCTGCTCAAAATCAAAATCCGGATATGAACAATAAATCTGATATGGAATCTTCAGCGATCCGGCGTCTGTAGTATTATTAATCTTCACAGAGTAGCTTACATTTTGGCCAGCTAGAATATTTGCCAACTCAGGTACATCATAGCTGTCAATCCAATAATAGTAACATTCATATATGTGTAATGAATCAACATACCAATAATCATAATCCCATTCGGATGAATCTGGAGTAGCAATAGTATTGTTATTGATTTTTAAGACACAATTTTTTGGAACATTATCACTAAAATGCAATATTTCTAATTCGACTAAATTGTCTTTCTCCTGACCTTGCCAAATGGATAGCATCGTGTTTATACCAAGTTGGGGCCATGCCCAATTGTCCGTAGTCGGTATAGTGGGAAAACCACTGCTGGACCCTCCTCCACTTCCTTTGTCTGAGCAGCTTATTGTAATTACAACAAGCGCTGCGATAAGTAGAATTAATATTTTTTTCATAGTACTCCTTTTTAACTTGTTTTTTTGTTTTTTTCCTACCTAAGAAATTAACATAAATAAGCCGAAGCTTTGCTGCGTTATTACATTATCAAATTTACATACACTACTTGTTTTGTAGTTTTTCAGTTATTTTAGAATTTGCATGAGATACCAACTCTATGATTAGAGAAATCAATTTCAGAAATAGGATCATAAGCATAATCTAACTGCAATTCAGAACCTTTTAATTTTATTATAAAAGAACAACCGGCAGTGATGTTATTACCATTATAACCTGCTCTAAGTAAGAGAATTTTTAGCAACGAACATTCAGCGCCAAGATGTAATTTAGAATAATATTTTTCCATTATCTCATAGTCTGCAGCAAGTAGAAGTGGAAATTGTGGGATTTTTATACTAAGACCTGTTTTTATCACAGATGGAATTTCTTCTCTGGTTTTGCTGTCAGAATCCCATTTTAGATATGAAGAAAATGACTGTAAAGAAGCTCCGAGACTGATCATATCCATTAGATCGTGGATAATGAAACCAAAGTCAAATCCCAAGCCGGATGCTTTTTTATCATCAATAGAATGAGTTAAATATTTTGCAGATGCTCCATAGGATATTATTGTTCCCAATTTATTACCAAATCCAAATATAATGGCCATTTCGTTATCAGAAAATGTACCAAGGGGATTACCGCTTGTATCCCTTTTGTCAATATCTGACACACCATATTGGAGCCAGCCTATACCAAAAGATCCAAAATTCTGAATAGGAATCGTAAGACTTGCAAAATTTTGTTGTCTGTTTAATGATAATAAAGAATACATGCCGGATATCTCAGTTCGTTTCAACTGGGATAAACCTGCCGGGTTCCACAAAAGAGCAGAACCATCATTTGCAATAGCTGTAAATGCGCTACCCATGCCCAACGCTTTGACCCCATAACCGAGACGTAAATAAGCACCGGCCTGTCCGGATTCACCGTCCTCACCAAACAAAGCTACGGTAGAGAATATTAGAATTCCTAATATAATATATTTTTTTATGTTCATTGGTATCCTCCGTTATTTTATTATTGCAGCTTTGCCGGTTGCTTTTTCACCGGAGCTGGAATCGATTACATAGAAATAAACGCCATTAGCTACCACATCACCTTTGTCATTTTTGCCATCCCACGCTACAGACTGTTCATCTGTGGCACTTTGAGATTCATCCTCGATGAGAGTCCTCACCAGATTGCCGCCAATGTCGTAGATTTTGATGGTTACCTCCCCATCTTCTGCTAAGCTGTAACGAATTGTTCCCACCTCTATATCTGGATTAAATGGATTGGGGTAGATGTAGATATTTTCATTATTGAGAGCATCCCCAGTAGAAGGAGTTTCTCCTTCACTGAATTGGTTTTCAACATATATGGTATCCTCAAAAGTTCCATTCATATCTTCATCAATAAAAATTGGTATACTTTCTAAATTATCCCAATCAGGAGTCACTTGATGAGAGGAATTGTCTGATATTTCAATGCCTTTATGTTCAAAGGTTGTATCAACATTTGCAGAAACCAATTTTACTCGTAGATCGTAACTTTTTGTAGTTTTCGTTTGACTCTTGTTGGAAATTTGAAAATTTTCTCTTTCAACAATATCAAAAATCAACGAGTCATTTTGAAAAATTGAACAATTCTCAATTTCAAAAACTTTTTCATTATCTTCATTAATAGCAATAGCTTCCAAACCGATATTTTTATCTTGTTCATCTTGAGAGCTAATAACAAAACTATTTCCATAAATTAGGTAATCTGTTTGGTTAGAATTCGCATCAGAACGGCTATAACTGAAAACAGTAGTATCTGTAAAAACCGAGAAATATGTAAGGGAGTCTGAGAATTCTTGCATTTGGATTGAGTACTCACCTACTGGAAGATTATAACCAATTGGAGGTTGAACATTGCCAGTTATGGGTATAATTGGCATTCCATTTGAATAATCATTAATTATTAAACTATCAATGTATCCAATTAACAAACCAATTTGATCTTCTATAAGAATTGACGAGTTTTGAGAATTATAAAATTCCAAATAGGTATTATCTTTTGAAATCCAATCTTCTTTTGGTGGTAACTTAGAAGGTAATATTGGATTTACTAAATAATTATTACAAGGTTCCATTAAAAACAATTCTGCACTTCCACCCCAACTTGACATATTTGGATAATGCCAGGTATTATTAGTTTTATCAATCAGTATGTAACGATTAGAATTATTGGGAGCATTATTATCATAAATGAATATCGTATCAATTTCTGTCCCTACTCCAACTATATATGGATTAACCGCATGACCTCCGCTGCCATTTTGATTGAAGAAAACTAAAATTTTATCATCTCTATTTGGGTTAATAAACATCTGTTTTACTTCATTAAGAGTCTGTATTGGCGTTTTAGATTTATTTGATCGAATATGAGATTGCTGATTTTTTCCAAATTGATATATCCATAATTGATTTATACATTTTCTTGTTTCATCTCCAATACTGAGATCGTATAAATTGCTGAAAGTTGGGATATTTGGAAATTCATTTAGGAATGTTGATTTGTCATCAAATGCAAGAAAACTTGAAATTGCAAAACCGAAGCAAGAACCACCCCAGCAGCCCTTTATGCTATTCCAACGTGTAACAGCGCTAGGTTTTTTTATAAGTTTACCACTAACTATTTCATAAACTTGTGTCAAACCAAAGGCATCAACGAACAGATCCCATGATGGAAAAACATCCTCACATCGCAATCGTTTCCAACACCAAATAACATCTTCACCCGAACAATTCCAGCCATGAGAAAATGGCCACATATTATTAACCGCATTTCCAAATTTCCAACCGTTTGGATTGGGACTAAAACCCAAATCATATATTGGTTCTATTTGATGCGGACTATCAGGTGTTCCATGAAAACTATGCACACCAAAATTATCACTTGCCTTTAAGAAATAGTCAACACCGTCTGAAGTAGAATAAACTGCAGGAATCGTCGCTTCAAAATTATCTGAGTAGATGTTTGTCATTTCAACATCTTGATACGTTAATTGCCCGGTTTTACGATAGTATAATCCGATATAATCAAGTTCATTTGTGTTATCTATTACTTCAGCTTCGATGGTAACAGGATTATTAACAGTTAATGTTGTAACGGGAGTATGATTTATTTCGGGTGCTTCATTTGGCAAAATAGCAATCTGATAGGGATTCGAGGATGGCTCGACGGATGGATCGGAAGATGTAGATTGTCCATCAGTAGCAGTAATATAATAATCCAATCCATTGGGTGAAACATCCCCACCAGATATTATTCCTTCCCAAATTTCACTTTTACTAGTTAGATACATTGCTGTAGGATTATAGTTTGATTCGGAAGTATTTTTGTAATATAAAGTTGCATTTTGTGTGTATGGTGATATATCATCGGTTATTTCTACTTCAATAGTGAATTCTGTTCCTTCTGCCCATGCCTGATCATGAACGTCAAGAGTGTTTTGTGTTCTGACTATTTGTGGAGTCGCTCCAGGAACATAAGAGTCCGTAGCAGTGTCTTGCTCTCCAAAATATGACACCAATACCTCGACGTTTCTCGTTACTCCATTAAAAGCGGGATCACTTGATCGGTAACGCACAAGATAGGTATTGGCGACTTGGGCTGAGATATAATCTAATATATCATCGAAATTTGAATATATATCAAAATATGCTCCATTGGTTGCAGTTGTTATAGACTGGAATCTGCTATATAAACCTGATTCAGTTAATGCAAATAATGTTATTGAATTATTCACACAAGCATCAAGGGCATCTTGTTCAGAAGCACCACCCTGATCAGGAGTTTCATCAGTAATTATAATGAAAATCTTTTGTGCTCCCGGTCTGAAACTAAAACTATTGGATGATTGAACAATTGCATAATATCCAGGTTCATCACGCCCGTCTACTACGTTTCTTTGCCATACATCATATTTAAAATAAGTTGCGTCAGAAGTTAATATTCCATTATCTTCTATTATCGGAGATCCGCTATTTGCGCTTTGACCATATCGGCATAATCCTAGACTAAAATCCACACCTGAATTAACTAGATTATCTACAAAATCAATAACATTATTTTCAACAGCATTTTGTTCTCCTTGCATACTTCCACTATTATCCATTAGAAATACAATATCTGCTAATCTTGCTCCACCACCAGTTTCTGGTGGAGTAACCTCAAAATAATCAGTTTGCAATGTTCCATTTTCATAGACTTGAAAGTTTGATTGTGTGAGATTGGGAGTTCCAATTCCCATCGAGTCAACTGCAACATTCATATAAATAAATGGAAAGTTCTGTGAGTTAATACTTGTCATGGTAGCAGTCAATGGTTCCGGTTCCTGTGTTTCAATCCGAATGTCATCAATATACCAACCCAATCTTATCACTGATGAATCTGAAGTAAAGTTAAATGCTATGAATACGGTTTCATTTTGATAAACAGTCAAATCAACTTCTGTTTCCCGCCAATCACTGGTGCCGTTACTGGAAGTAAGTTGCGTCCAACTCGTACCGCCATCTGTAGATATTTTTACTCTTCCATAATCATAACCGCTCTCTAATTCAAACCATTCCCAGAAGTATAATTTAATTTCTGTTGCAGTACCAAGTGTAATTTCAGGACTTATCAACCAATAGTCTGAAGAGTTTGAATAATCATCATGAAGGTCTGTTGCAGCGCAGTTGCTTGAATTGTGTCCACTATTTGGACCAGAAGTGGGAAAACCAACCTCCCATTCACCATCCATGTACCAGTCTGTTGCACCAGATTCAAATTTTTCTTCAAAAATAGTACTTTTAATTTTAGGGGACGTGTATTTGCTCCTAACTATTTTGGTGGTTGGATTAAGAAAACCCTTGGGCATAGTAGTTACATCTTGATTTTGCTCGTTGCAAATTGCGACATTTCCTATGAAAAAGGAAATGAAAAAAGGAACAACAAATAGAAAAGTTTTAATTTTAATTCTAAGATATTTCATACATTTTACTCCCCGATAATTATTTAGTTTTTTTTTTTTACTTTTAAAGTGCCTTGTCAAAAAATTCATCATTAATATCCTATCTATTCAGAACCCATGTCATTTATCAATGCTTTGATGACTATATTCCTATGCAGTTTCCTACCTAAGAAATTAACATAAATAAGCCGAAGCTTTGCTATGTACGACATTTTATATCTAAAAATACAGTTGATTTTTATCTAAAAAATAACGCTCAGTATGTCAAGATTTTTATAAAATTATGCTTTACCGGCGGATCCAAGTACATTTTTATTCTTGTGCTCATACATTGCGATGAGCTCGGTTCGTGCGGGTCCGAGGTACTTTCTCGGGTCAAAAGCAGAAGGATTTTTTGCAAGAAATTCACGTATGATCGCTGTCATGGCGAGTCTTCCATCTGAATCAATATTTATCTTACAGACTGCGGATTTCGTTGCTTTTCTCAGTTGATCTTCAGGAACTC